>OIWL01001756.1_pt1 | contig 21203 bp, 10 predicted proteins | sample 1587561 | NCBI WGS metagenome assembly OIWL01 (sample SAMEA3888903, study PRJEB22519) | human gut metagenome | biome: human gut; feature: human-associated habitat; material: faeces | place: Denmark | collected 2010 | reverse complement strand
TAACAAAGCACGTAAAATAGGAGGGCTGTGGATAAAACTACGGAAACTCAAGTAATTTGTATAAATACATTTGGTCAAAATAATTATATAATAAAGTACTTAGTGGTAAATGCAATCAATTTGAACAATTTGCCCGAAGAAAAGGAGGAGAAGGAAAAAGATGAAATGGACTAAGAAAATGAAAGGAGCAGGAAAGAAAGCTGCTGTAACTGTTACGGCGCTTGGCATGGTGCTTACAGCATTTCCGCCGATACCGGCGAAAGCTGCGGAAGATTTTGCCGGGCAGTTGACAAGCGTCGAGTCAGTGAAAAAAGGCGATGCAGACAACATCGTTATTGTGACTTTCAACGGTGGTGTAAAGGCAAAGCTTACGTTTCTTGAAGACGGGATCTTCAGATATAACGTAGATCCGAGCGGCGAGTTCTCGGAGTATGCAAAACCGAGACAGAGTTCCCACAAGGGACGTATTCAGCAGTATCCTGACAGCTCCAGTGAGTATTCAAAACCGGAAGCAAAGATTAAAGATGCAGATGGAAAGTTTACGATCACAAGTAAAAATGTTTCTGTTGAGTTTGATAAAGAGACAGCTAAGATGAAAATCTTAAGCAACGATAAGGTTGTGATGGAAGAAAAAGAAGCACTGGCTATTTCAAAATCTGCAACAGTACAGACTCTTAAGAAAAACGACGGAGAGAATTTCTACGGCGGTGGTACACAGAACGGCAGATTCGTTCATACAGGAGAGTCGATCAATATTGTAAATGAAAGTGGATGGACAGACGGCGGTGTAGCATCTCCGAACCCATTCTATTATACGACAGACGGATACGGGGTGTTGAGAAACACATTTGCCGATGGTAAATATGATTTTGGTAAGACAACGGCAGATGCTGTTACGGCAACGCACGAAGAAGGCGAACTTGACGCTTATTATTTCGTATCTGACGGAAAAAATGTTACTGAAAAAGCGCAGGATATTTTGGATGAATATTATCATGTAACAGGTAATCCGGTTCTTCTTCCTGAATATGCTTTTTATGAGGGACACCTGAACGCATACAACCGTGACGCATGGTCGAACACGCCGGTGAAAGGTGCGAAGGCATGGACGATCAAAGGAACTGATCCGTCTACAAGTGAAGGGAAGACAACATATGAAATCGGAATGAGTGCTGATTTTGTTCCGGTAGCTGGTCAGCAGCTTGAGTCGCTCAATGGTACGAAGCCAACAGTGGCAACTGAAAAATACCCTGATGTAACGACACCAGAAGAATTTTCAGCTCGCGCGGTACTTGATGATTATGTTAAGTATGATATGCCGCTCGGATATTTCCTTCCGAATGACGGCTACGGCGCAGGTTACGGACAGAACGGTCATCATATGACAGGTGGAGTGAATACGGACGGAACAAGTTCACCGGATCGTCTTGCGGCAGTTGAGGCAAATGTACAGAATCTTGCTGAGTTTACAAAATATGCGCAGGGAAAAGGTGTACAGACAGGACTTTGGACACAGAGTTATTTGACACCGGATTCAAATTCAGGAACATTATGGCATCGTCTCCGCGATTTTAAAAATGAAGTTAAAGTCGGCGGCGTTTCTACATTGAAGACAGACGTTGCATGGGTTGGACATGGATATTCCATGCAGCTTGACGGTGTGAAGACAGCTTACGATATCGCGACAACTGAAGGCGATATCCGTCCGAACATCATCTCTCTTGACGGATGGGCAGGATCACAGCGTTACTGCGGTATCTGGACAGGAGACCAGACAGGTGGTAAATGGGAGTACATTCGTTTCCACATCCCGACATATATCGGAACGTCTCTTAGCGGTAACCCGAACGTAGGTAGTGATATGGACGGTATCTTCGGCGGAGATGCGCTCATTGCTACGAGAGATTATCAGTGGAAATCATTTACACCGCTTATGCTCAACATGGATGGTTGGGGAACTTACGCGAAGATGCCGTATACATTCGGAGATCCGTATACAGGAATCAACCGTATGTATATGAAGATAAAAGCGCAGCTTCTTCCATACATTTATACAGGAGCAGCTTCTGCGGCAAACATCAATACAGGCAACGGAGATACAGGACTTCCGCTTATGAGAGCGATGTTCCTTGAATATCCGAATGACAGCTATGCAAGCAGCAAAGCGATGCAGTATCAGTATATGCTCGGATCAGAGATGCTTGTAGCTCCAATCTATCAGAATACGGCAGATACAGAGAATGATGGTAGTGATATCAGAAATAACATTTACCTGCCGGGAGAGAAAGACGTTTGGATCGACTACTTCACAGGTGAGCAGTATCAGGGTGGACGAGTTCTCAATAACTTTGACGCTCCGCTTTGGAAACTTCCGGTATTCGTAAAGAACGGCGCGATCATTCCGATGTGGGAAGAAAACAACTCTCCGGAAGACATTGATAAAGCAAACCGTATCGTAGAGTTCTGGCCGGCTGGAAAGACTTCTTACACGATGTTTGAAGACGACGGTAAATTCATCGAGAACGATCTGAAAGAAGAAGGCGAGTATGGAAAAGTAACGAACGCTTCTTACGGCGATCATGTATCTGCGAAATTTACGTCTGAAGTAAAAGACGGAACGGCTACATTGACAGCAGAGAAGTCTACAGGAAGCTACGAAGGATACAAGAAAGACAAAAACACAACATTTATTGTAAACGTATCTAAGAAACCGTCGAAAGTAACAGCAAAGAACGGCAGTGCCGCACTTGATGTTGAAGAAGTAACGAGCAAAGCTGATTTCGATGCGAAGAAAGTTGAAGCTGGAAAAGCGGTTTACTTCTACGATGAGTCTCCGGCAATCGAGACATATGCATCTGAGAAAGAAACCGGTATTGCAGATCTTGTAAAAGGTGTGAAGAGAACTCCGAAGTTATATGTGAAATTCGCACAGGCTGATGCACAGAAAGTTGATCAGACATTAGTAATCGAAGGATTTGCAAATGACGGAAAACTTCCGAAAGATCAGTTGAATGAGAACCTTGCAGTTCCGACGTTGACAGAGAATATTGAGGCGAAGACACCGACAAGTATCACTCTTGGATGGAATAAAGTAGATACTGCTACATCTTATGAGCTGATGATCGACGACGTTGTATTTGCAGTTGGCGATGCGCAGGCTTATACACATGTAGATCTTGCTTATCATTCAGAGCATACATACCAGGTTCGTTCAAGAAATGCTGATGGATATTCCGAGTGGAGCGAGAAACAGACATTCCAGTCGGCAGAAGATCCGTGGAAAGATACGCCGAAGCCACAGTCAATTACATGGACCGGAACACTTTACGGAAATCATAGTGCAGATCTTGCATTCGACCAGGCGTTCCAGCAAAGCGACGGAGGTTTCCATTCAGGTGGAGATGCACTTGGACAGACACTTACTGTAGATTACGGAAAAGCTTATAAACTTGATAAGATCGAGTATTATCCGCGTACGGATGCCGGTAACGGAACTGTTACAAAGATGAAACTTGAGACAAGTCTTGACGGCGTACACTGGTCAGAAGCAAAAGAGTACAACTGGGATCGAAATGCTGAAACGAAAGTGATGGATAAGCTGAACTGTGGAGCACGTTATATCCGCTTTACACCACTTGCAGCATTAGGAAACTTCTTCTCTGCAAGCGAAATCAAAGTTTACAAAGAAGCGGATTCAACTGCGTTTGCAGTCGGAAGCACTAATGGAAGTGAAACAGTAAGTGAAGCTGATTACACAAACATGAAGAACTATCTCGGAGTAGGCGGAGATGATAAGATCTTTATCGATCAGATCAAGAGCCGTTACGGAGATATTAACATGAACGACCTCTATGACGTTTATGATTATGCATTCACGATGTTCCAGTTAGATGGAGGAACGAAGAAGACAGACAGCGTTTCAGGAGAAGCTATGCTTCTTGCAAGCAGCGACAGCGTGAAGAAAGGCGAGACATTTACAGTTGACGTTTACGCACAGAATGTTGCAGGATTGAACGCGTTTGGACAGGTAATCAATTACGATCAGAGTAAAGTGGAATACGTTTCTTGTGAAGTTTCCCCACTTCTTGCTCAGATGGAAAACCTGACAGTTAATAAAAAGTATGAAGACAGAGCATATGTAAACCTTGCATTTGCAAACCGTGGAGATAAAGAACTCTATGCCGGAAGCGACGTACTTGCTACAATCACAATGAAAGCAAAAGAGAACATCTCTACAACAGATGCGAAAGTGATCGATCTTTCTAAAGTAACTTTGATCGGACCGAACTACAGCACGATCGAGTCAGAGGTAGATACAGAAGTTGAGATCCCGGATGTTCCGGCAACAGAGAAGAAGTTTGGACAGGCAGACTTCGATATCACAATGACAAATGAGAAACTCACAGAAGATAACACAGATGATCCGAATGTAAATAAATTGATCCAACAGAATAATTACAACGGACTGTTTGATGGAACATTTGGGCGTGATTTTGAGTTTAAGTGGGATATTTCATCCAACCATGTAAACGGAAAACTTCCGGACTACATCATCCTTCCGACAACAATGCATCTTGCATTGAAGAATCCGGAAGCACTTAATAAAGTAGTCGTATCTAATGCAAATGAAGGAAACGGTTACTTGAATAAAGTATCTGCAAAACTGATCTATACAGATGATACATCATCAGACGAGATCAAGTTTGAAACAAAACAGGAGAAATATACATTTGAATTTGCAGGAGACAAGGCGGTAAAAGAAGTTCAGATTACATTCTTAGATGCAAAATCAACAAGTGATGTGAAGAACATGCTCACACTTGCAGAACTTGAACTGTCAAATCTGTCTAACACACCGGTTACAGGAATCACAGCAGATCCGAACAATGCAAAAGAGATGTATGTCGGAACACTGGCAGACATTAATGCAACAGTTCAGCCGGACAATGCAACAAACAAATTCTTCACAGTAGAAAGTTCCAATCAAGATGTTGTGAAGATCCTTACACTGGCAGATGAGAACGGCCATCCGACCTACAAAGCAAGAGCAATGAAGGAAGGAAAGAGCACGATTACACTGACAGCGGCAGGCAATAAAGATGCGAAAGCAACTTATGAAATTACAGTAAAAGCAGGCGTTGATATCTCAGGCTTAAACGAAGCGCTTGCGAAAGCTCGTACATATCAGGCATCTGCTTACACAGAAGAAAGTTATGGACAGCTTACAGCAGCAGTAAATGCAGCTACAGAATTGCTGAAGGGCGAATATACTAAGAATCAGGTACTTGAAGCACAGATGGCAATTTACGCGGCAATCGACGGACTTACATTCCGTCCACTTGATGAGACAAAACTGCTTGATGCAAAAGCAGAAGGATTCACAGTGACGGCAACAAGTGAATGTGATCCTGATAAACTTGAGGATGGACTTGCAACAAACGTACTTGACGGAAAAGAAGATAATTACTGGCATACAGAGTACAACAAAGATGTATTGCCGCAGAGCCTCAATTTTGATCTCGGCGGACTTTACAACTTGACAGACATTACATTCCTTGCACGTCAGGGAGTAACGAACGGTGATATCCTGAAAGCGCAGATCTTTGTAGGAAGCGCCAAAGACGATATGAAATCTGTCGGAACATATGAGTTCGATGAAGAAGGCAATGTTCTTGTAAACAGAGATCAGTATCAGCAGATTGCTTTTGATGCGAAAGATGTAAGATATGTAGAGTTCAAAGTTCTTGAAGCAGGAGCACAGGATAAATTCGCAAGTATGGCAGAGATCCGTTTCTACGGAGAGAGAACGACAGCGGCTCTGAAAGCTCTCTATGACAGCTATGTGGCAGAAAACTTGAATAAAGCAGACTACACAGCAGACTCATGGGCAGTATACGAAGCGAAGATGAATGAAGCGAAAGCTCTCATCGAAGCAAAAGATACAACAAACGCAGCAGCAGGCGAAGCTTTGACAGCATTGCAGACAGCGCATGACAGACTTGTGAAACTTAATCCAGATCCGCAGCCGGGCGATGTAGATAAGAGTGGACTGACGACTCTTTATAATCAGTACAAAGACACCAAAGCAGACGGATATACAGCAGAAAGCTGGACAGCATTCAATGAAGCTCTTATGAAAGCACAGAGTGTTCTTGCAAATCCGAATGCAACACAGGATGAAGTAAATGCAGCAAAAGAAGCATTGCAGACAGCTTATGACGGTCTTGTAAAAGACACAACTCCTGATCCGAACCCGAACCCGAATCCGGATGGAAACGGCGGTAGTGGCGGAAACAGCGGAAGCAATGGAAACAGTGGAAACAGTGGAAATAGCGGAAGCAATGGAAGCAACGGAAACGGTGGCAATGCAGCTGTTGTTACAGGTGACAGCGCAAACATCGCAGGATATTTGATGGCGCTTGTGGCAGCGGGCGGAATCGCTGTAGTAACATTCTTTAGAAGAAAAAGAGTGAAATAAAAATATCTGATTCGTAAGATGAAGATTATATGAAACAAAAAAGGCGGTGCGCGTGAGGCACCGCCTTTTTTGTGCGACGAGTTAAAATTCGGGATTGCAGGAGAAGAGATTTTTCCAAACAGGAAGATCGGATTTATGAGAGATGGAGTTTCAAATCTGAAATTCCATCTCTTTTCCGGTTTTGGGATGATGAAATGTTAGCTTGTAAGCGCAGAGATGAAGTTGTCCTGCCTGAAATCGTTTTGTCGAAGATTGTACGGAATTCATATGATCGGTGATTTCTTTGCCATATTTTCGATCGCCTATAAGGGGGTGTCCGAAATATGCCATTTGCACACGAATCTGATGATGTCTGCCTGTGTCAAGATGGATTTCTATTAAGGCAGAAGATTCATTTTGCAATGGCGGCTGCCTGTGGTTTCGGGACGTGTGTTTTGGCGTGTCAGTCGATTTGGAATCGGTAAATTTTTCGTTTCCGGGCGCACCGTATGTTTCTATTGTTCTGTAGTGAAGTCTGGCAAGTTTTGCTCCCGGAGTCGTTTTCGTACAGACTGCGGAACTGTTTGTACGGGTATCTTTGACGAGATAGTTTTCAAGAGAGCCTTCCTGCGGTTCGGGAATGCCTGATATTACTGCAAGATAATATTTCCCAAATTCTTGGGAAGTGAGCTGGCGGTTTAGTTCCTTTGCGGCGGCAGGTGTTTTTGCAAAGACGAGAATCCCTTCTACAGGCTGGTCGAGGCGATGAATGATCGCAAGATACGGTTCGCCTGATTTTGCCCGGTGAAATTTACGTGAAGAAAAAAGATGGTTTTTGAGCAGGCTTTCCATGTCGGAAGTTCCGATATGACTGCTCTGAGTCGGCGTTCCTGCGGGTTTATGGCAGACGATGATCTGCTCGTCTTCGTATATAATAAGCGGGGATGCATTTTTTATCATTTGTCTTATTTTCGCTCCTTCGTATTATTGACTTTTCAATGTGTTACGGCTAAACTGATTATCATATAAAAGAATTTTCAGGTCAACCCTTTAAGGAGGAAATTCATGATAAATAATGAGTGGGAAAGATCGTTGGATGAATTGAATCGGACGATTCAGGACGCTATCGATCATCAAAATTACGGACGGTTAAATCAGAATGTGACGGATACGATCGGACGTGCGATGGAAGGACTCTCCAGAGGACTAAGAAACGGAATCCGTTACGGAAGTGATGCGATGAATGCCGCTGCGGATAATTTTGCACAGAGGCAGAGACAAGCGGGAAACACACCGCCGTTTCATAATCAGGGAACAGGATCTGCAGGTGGTTTCACGCAGAATCAGGGAGCGGGCTCAGCAGGCGGATTTACACAGAATCAGAGGACAGGCTCAGCAGGCGGATTTACACAGAATCAGAGGACAGGCGCAGCGGGCGGATTTACACATAATCAGGGAGCGGGCTCAGCAGGCGGCTTCGCGCAGGATCAAAGAACGGGAACAGCGGGGAATTCCGTGCACAGAGGCGGAATCCTTTATCTGAAGGGAACGGCAATAAAGGTCGGCGGTATCTTCCTCGCGATTACGGGATACCTTGGGATGATCGTTACTCTGATCATCGGTCTGATGCTTCTGTTGGGAAGTTCGGTAACAGGCTGGCAGATGGAGATAAATGTCATGGCGGCTTTGATGGGCGGTTTTTCTGTTGCGTTTGCAGTGATGGGAATTATCGGAACATCGAATGCGTGTACGGTGAGCCGTTTTGGAAAATATGTGAAAATGATCGGAAACAGGGAATATTGTGACGTAAAAGAATTTGCACAGCAGAGCGGACGTTCTGTGAAAGCAGTTGTGAAAGATTTGAAAAAGATGATTAAAAAAGGCTGGTTTCGGCAAGGTCATCTTGATGAGCAGGAAACATGTCTTATGACGAGCAACGAAGCTTATCGCCAATACACGGCGCTTATGGAAAGAACGCGTCGGGAAAAACAGGAAAAAGAAGAGCGGGCAGCGAAGGAACAGGAAGAGTTTTCCAGACTTTCTCCGGAAGTCCAGAAGATCATCGAAGCAGGCGACGAATATGTGAGGGCGATCAAAGCGGCGAATGACGCAATACCCGGAGAAGAAATTTCGGAGAAAATCGCCCGTATGGAAATGCTTGTAGACAGGATATTTGACCGGGTCGAGCAGAAACCCGATACGGTCAGTGATATCCGAAAATTAATGGATTATTATCTTCCGATGACGATGAAACTGCTGCAGGCGTATGAAGATTTGGATGCACAGCCTGTACAGGGAGAAAATATTATTTCTTCCAAAATAGAGATCGAAAAGACGATTGACACTCTTAATGTGGCGTTTGAAAAGTTGTTGGACGATCTTTTTCAGGATACGGCGTGGGACGTGTCGTCGGATATATCGGTTCTGAATACGATGCTGGCACAGGAAGGACTTACGGAAGACGAGATCAGAAAGTAAAAGCGCGCAGCGAGTGGAGAAGATAAGATAGAAAAGATGTTCGCAGCGAGTAAAGAAGATAAAATAGAAGCTCGGGGAATGATGAGTGAAGATAAGTAAGATAGGGCTGAAGAAAGAAATGGAAAAGGAGATTAAAGAAATGGGAACAGAATTTAAGGACTTAGACACCACTCCGACATTGACGTTAGATCCGTTTCAGGCGGCGGATAAAAAGGAAACTCCGGCCGTGCAGCAGGTAGAAGAACCGGTGCTGGACGACAGCATTTTGACAGAAGAAGAGCGTCAGACGGTCGAGGCATTTGCAAAGCAGATCGACTTGACGAATTCATCGCTGATCCTTCAGTACGGAGCGGGAACGCAGAAGAAGATGGCGGATTTCTCCGAATCGGCGTTGGATAATGTGAAATCTCAAGATCTCGGCGAGGTGGGGGATCTCCTTACCGGCGTTGTGACGCAGTTGAAAAGTTTTGATGAAGATGAAGAAGAAAAAGGCTTTTTCGGCATTTTTAAGAAAGCGTCGAACAAAATTGATTCTATGAAAGCGAAATACGCAAAAGCCGAGACGAATGTAAATGAGATTATCAAGGCGCTGGAGAAGCATCAGGTACAGCTTATGAAGGATACAGCGCTTCTTGATAAGATGTACGAACTGAATCTGACATATTTTAAGGAATTGTCGATGTATATTCTTGCGGGAAAGAAGAAACTTGCGGAAGTGAAAAGAACACAGCTTGCGGATCTGATGAGCAGGGCGCAGGCATCAGGACTGCCGGAAGATGCGCAGGCGGCGAAAGATTTGGATGAGATGTGCATTCGGTTTGAGAAGAAGATCCATGATCTTGAACTGACAAGAATGATTTCTATTCAGACTGCGCCTCAGATTCGGCTCGTTCAGAATAATGATACAATGATGGTTGAAAAGATCCAGTCTACAATCGTAAATACGATTCCTCTTTGGAAGAGTCAGATGGTTCTTGCGCTTGGGGTAGAACATTCGACGCAGGCAGCGGAAGCGCAGCGGCGTGTTACGGATGTGACGAATGAGCTTTTGAAGAAAAATGCAGAGAAACTGAAGATCGCAACGACGGAAACGGCTCGGCAGTCCGAGCGGGGAATCGTGGATATGGATACGCTCAAAGCAACGAACGAGTCTCTGATCTCTACGCTTGATGAAGTAATGGCAATCCAGCGTGAAGGCAGGGAAAAACGTCAGGCTGCGGAGGCGGAACTTCGCAATATGGAGCAGGAATTAAAAGGAAAGCTTTTGCAGCTTCACGGATAATGTTTGGGATAAGGTCTTAGATGCACGTTTAGGATGGTATTTTCGGAATGAATACTTGGAACGGCGGTTTCGGTTGACATTCTGCCGGATTTTGGGTAAAATCACAGATGCAAACAGGCGAGGAAAGAGAATAGTATATGTGTGGAATGCATCAGAGAGAAGGCGGTTGGTGAAAGCCTTTGCAGGAACACATTGAACCGGCTCCGGAGCTCTGTATGAAAATACAGCGTATATCTGCGTTAAAGATAAAAGAGAGAACAACGGCAGGCAGGACGTCTGCGGTGTTAATAAGGGTGGTACCGCCGAGATGCTCGGTCCCTTGTGGGGAAGAGCGTCCCGGCGTTTTTATATAGGCGCATATAGGAAATGAGACGCTTTTCCGGCAGAGAAGTTTTGGCGCTATCCGGGAATCTGCCGCGTTACCGGAAATTTTTACGATCCGGGAGAAACGGGCAAAACGGAAGAAACGGTCGAAACGGTCGAAACGGTCGATTCGGACGGATATGGCTAAACTGCTGCGCTATGGAAGCGATGGAAGAAAAGTCGGAACAAAAGATAAAAAGTTCCGAAAATGATTTGGGAAATGAGGTAAGAAAATGGCGAAAGAAAAGAAACTTGTACAGTCGATCACATCGAGAGACGAAGATTTTGCACAGTGGTATACAGATGTTGTGCGGGAAGCAAAATTATGTGATTATTCAGGCGTAAAGGGATGTCTGAACTATCTTCCGAACGGATATGCAATATGGGAAAATATTCAGTCGGATCTTGATAAACGTTTTAAAGACACAGGTGTGGAAAACGTATATCTTCCGGTTTTGATCCCGGAAAGCCTTTTGCAGAAAGAAAAAGACCACATCGAAGGGTTCGCGCCTGAAGTAGCGTGGGTAACACACGGCGGAGCGGAGCCGCTTCAGGAGAGATTCTGTATCCGTCCGACATCTGAGACATTGTTCTGTGACGTGTGGAGCAAGACGGTTCAGTCTTACAGAGACCTTCCGAAAGTATGGAATCAGTGGTGCTCGGTTCTTCGTTGGGAGAAAACGACAAGACCGTTCCTTCGTTCAAGGGAATTCCTCTGGCAGGAAGGTCATACGATTCATGCGACATATGAAGAAGCGGAAGAACGTACAAAATTAATGTGGAAAGTATATAAAGACTTTGTAGAAGAAAATCTTGCGATTCCGGTTGTTGCCGGAAGAAAAACAGAAAGTGAAAAATTTGCGGGAGCGCAGGACACTTATACGATTGAAGCACTGATGCACGACGGTCAGGCTTTACAGTCGGCGACAAGCCATTTCTTCGGAAATTCTTTCCCGGATGCATTTGACATTAAGTATGCAGATAAAAATAATGAACTGCACAGTGTGTACGAGACATCATGGGGATTATCCACCCGAATCATCGGTGCGATCATCATGGTTCACGGCGATGACAGCGGTCTTGTACTTCCGCCGAGAATCGCTCCGGTACAGACAAGAGTTATTCCGATCGCGCAGCATAAAGAAGGTGTTCTCGATAAGGCAAATGAACTTCTTGACGCTCTTAATAAAGCCGGATATCGCGCGAAGATCGATGATTCCGAAAAGAGTCCGGGATGGAAATTCAGTGAGCAGGAGATGCTCGGAATCCCGACTCGTATCGAGATCGGACCAAAAGATATCGAAAACGGTCAGGTTGTTGTTGTGCGCAGAGATACAAGAGAGAAGATCGTTGTGGCAATCGATGAGATTACAACGAAACTCGGTGAAATCCTTGAGACGATCCAGGCAGACCTTTATGCGAAAGCAAAAGCGTTCCTTGATGACCACATCAGTTCTGCGGTGACTATGGATGAGATGAAAGATGCGGTTTCCGAAAAGAAAGGTTTCGTAAAGGCAATGTGGTGTGGAGACGAAGCTTGTGAGGATGAGATTAAAGCACAGACAGGCGGAGTGACATCACGATGCATTCCTATGGAAGAAGAACATCTGTCTGATGTATGCGTCTGCTGTGGAAAACCTGCGAAACATATGGTTTACTGGGGAAGAGCATACTAAAATACATTATTTGTAAATGGGCAGTTTAAAACAGGAGTGGATTTCTTCGCTTTTGGAAGAAATACGTTCTGTTTTACAGCGCTGCTTCTCGATAAATAATATAGAAGAAATAAGATAGTGTTGTACAAAAAGGCTATAATCGTTTTGGAAAATGAACGACTATAGCCTTTTTTGAAATCCTAAATATGCAAAATGACGAAAATGGGGGGATGATAATGACAATTTTGTTTAAATGTGATAAGGTTATAAGGTCTATGAAAAATAAAATTGTGAAAAAAGGGGAAAGGAAAAGTATGAAAAAGAGAAAGTATCTGGCATTGTTATTAGCTGCCGGAATGATCGCACAGACAGCTCTTTCGACCGGCGGAGTTGTGCAGGTTCAGGCTGCCGAAGACACATACGTTAAAACAGATGAGCTGACAGACAACGATACGGCGGCACCGAAGAAGGATAGTGTTATACCGTCAAAGAATCAGTATGAGTATCAGAAACAGGAACTGGCGGCTTTTTGTCATTTTGGAATGAATACATATACCGGAAGCGAGTGGGGGAACGGAAAAGAAAATCCGAATCAGTTTCAGCTGACAAATGATTTTGATGAAGAAACTTATGTAAAAGCGATTCATGACGCAGGGTTTAAGAAACTGATCATTACGGCAAAGCATCATGACGGTTTCTGCATATGGCCAAGTGAAATGACGACACATGATACCGAAACGGCAGGTTATGAAGGCGACGTTTTAGAAGAACTTTCCAGAGCGTGTACAAAATATAATATTGACATGGGACTGTATCTTTCCCCGTGGGATGTAAATAGTGAATATTATGGTTACAAAGATAAGGATGGAAAAAAACTTGTCGGAGCTGACGGACAGCCGTTGAATGGAAAAACATGGGATCAGGTAAAACAAGAAGACGCTCTTGATTATAACGAATACTATGATAATCAGTTGAAAGAGATTCTTGGAAATGATAAGTACGGAAACAACGGTCATTTTAAAGAAGTTTGGATGGACGGCGCAAAAGATACGAACGACAAGAGCAATGCGCAGGATTATGATTTCCAGAGATGGTTTAAGACAATTCAGCAATACGAGGGAAAAGCAAGCGGAAAGTACGAGGATGATTGCCTTCTTTTCGGCGCGGAATCTTATACAACTGTAAGATGGATCGGAAATGAGAGAGGATATGCGGCTGAAGAAACGTGGGCAAAGTCAACAATCGACAGAGAGAATAATACGATCAATAGTAACAGTAGAGACGGATATACGAAAGGATTTCCGAATGGAAATCAGTGGACTGTGCCGGAGGCGGATACAAAGATTACGTCAGGCTGGTTCTGGGGAGAAAGCAAGAAAACGCCTCTTTCGATGGAGCAGCTTGCAGGTATTTATTTCGGATCGGTTGGACACAACGCTACATTGTTACTGAATGTTCCCCCGAATAAACAAGGAACGGTAGATGCGGATATTCTTGCTCGTGTGGCAGAGTTCGGAAAAGCAGTTCAAAATACGTTTGATAAGAACTTGGCTGAAAAAGCGTCTGTTTCTGCGACAGAAGTAAGAGGAAACTCAAAGAAATATTCACCGGAGAATCTGCTCGACGGAAATGATGAGACTTATTGGACAGTAGGAGACGGTACGACAAGCGGAAAAGTATTGATCGATTTGGGAGAATCCAAAAAGTTCGATGTTGTGTCGATAGAAGAGGCAATCCAGTTTGGACAGCGTATCGGATCTTTCAAAGTAGAATATAAAAACGGTAATGGAGAATGGAAGACGTTTGACCAGGGAACAACGATCGGAGCAAAACGTCTCTGTCGTAAAAAAGCTGTAAAAGCGGATAAGCTTCGTATTACAGTTACTGCTCATAACCAGGCGGAAAATAAAGTTCCGATATTAAGCGAGATTGGCGTATATGAGGCTGCGGAAGGATTTGAACTTGGAACGGGTATCCCGTCAGGTCTGCAGACGAAAGATGACCGTGGATTTACGCTTAGCAGCGGATGGCATCAGGAAACGAACGATCAGATGATAGAAGGAACGGGTATCTGGATCAACGGAAACGGAAATGGGGCGAATGCGCCATATGCGGAGACGAAGTTTAAAGGTACGAAGGCATGGGTTATCGGTACGATCGATCAAAAACACGGTCCGGCAGATGTATATATTGACGGGAAGAAAGTTGCATCGATTAATACATATTCTGCAACAAGAAAGTTGGGACAGATTTTATATGAAACGAATACGTTAGAAGACAAAGAGCATACTCTTAAGATTGTAAATACAGGGTCTAATACTCAGGCTGTAGGATTAGATGCAGTTGCGTATCTTGATAACGGTGGAAAGGGAATGGTAGAACTTGAAAAAGATGCCTATCGAGTGAATGAAGATACAAAATACCCAATTAAGCTGAAACGCGTCGGAGGTACGAACGGTGAATTGACAGTGCAGTTTGAGGTTGCTCCGGGAAGCGCATATCAGAAGCATTTTGATGCTGATGGAAATATGACAGTAACATTTAAGGATGGACAGGAAGAGGCAGAAGCATTTGTCACAACGAAGCGTGTGAAGGAAAAAGAAGGTGACGTTTATTTTTCTGCTTATTTAAGCGCTCCGACAGAAGATGTTCTTCTGGGATTCATTACAAAAGCAAAGATTACGATTGCAGATACAGAATCTTATGACAAGCAGGAACTTCTTGACAAGATCAAAGAAACAGAGAAAGCGGGATATCAGGAATCACTTTATACAACAGCAAGTTATAAAAATTATGTAGATGCATTAAAAGCAGCCAAAGAAGCGGCAAAGAAAGCAAACTTGACTCAGGAAGAAGCTGCAAAAGCATGTGCGGCTCTTGATGCGGCAATCGCAAGTTTGACAAAACGAAGTACATTCAGTGAAACAGACAGACTGCAGTTCCCTAAAGTAAAAGGACGTAGTACGACTGTAGAAGCGGAATATTTTGTATTAGATTCGTCTAAAGCTGAAAAAGGTAAAGAGGTTCGCATTCAGCCGGATACAGGTGCAAGTAATGGGGCAAAAGTAGGATGGTTTGAAAAAGGTAATGTGATAAAAGCGCCATTCCATGCTGAAAAAGAAGGAAAATATACAGTAACTGTGACATACCAAAGTGGAAGAGATTCTGGCAATCCGAATAAAATTAACTGGGGTGGAACGAATGTAGACAGCGGTTCGGTCAATGTAGTAGGAAAGAATACACAGAATCCTGTTTTTGAAGAGAAGTCATTTGACATTAATGTGACAAAAGCAGGTGATGGTGAGTTAGTGCTTACTGCAGATGCAAGTTCGTCTCCTAATATTGACAAGTTTGTTATCACAGCGAAAGAAGTTTCTGCTGCAACATATAAGATTACGGCGACAGCAGGAGAGCATGGTAAGATTGAAGGCGTTACAGGTACGGAAGTGACAGTAGAAGAAGGCGCGAGCCATACGTTCAAGTTTGTACCGGATGAAAATTATGCGGTAAAAGATGTTATCGTAGACGGCAACTCGATTGGCGCGGTAGATTCTTATACATTTGATGATGTGACGGCAAATGGCCATACGATTGAAGTACAGTTTGAAAAGGCAGTTTATGCAGAAGATAACCGATTTGTATTCCCAACGGATGGTAATACAAAAACAGCTGAGGCAGAGAGATTTGAGATTCATGATGTAAAAGATCCGACAGATGGTGAATGGCATTGCGGAGTAACTGCGAAAGACTGGGCAAGTGGCGGAAAGATTGTAAATGCGATGAATAAAGGGGATACGATTACCCTTTACTATGATGCACCGCAGACAGGCGAATATACAGTGACGGTATATTATAGAAGCGGAAATCCGCAGAATGGTCTTACATGGGCTGAAAAAGATGGAAAAATCAAATCAGGAAATGTGACAGCAGGAGCAGGAGATAGTGCAGCGGCAACACATACGACAGAGTTTACACTGAATGTAGAGACGGCAGGTCCGGGATGTCTTGTATTCACAGCACCGGATGCGAAAGCTCCGCAGTTGGATAAATTCGATATCAAGAGTCCGGGAACACCGGTTCCTCCGATTTCTGCAGTAGAGCTTGAAGCGGCAGTTGAGGCTGCTAAGGGATTAGATCTGAATGATTACAAAGATGACGATGCCAAAACTGCATTTACTGCAAAACTGGCAGAGGCGGAAAAACTTCTTGCAGACATTGCCGGCGGAAGCTTTGCGGGAACACAGGACGAGGTGAATCAGATGGCAAAAGAGCTGAAAGCTGCACAGGATGCTTTGAATGAAAAAGATCAGACTCCTCAGGTGAATAAAGATACGCTTAAGGAGGCAATCGGCAAGGCAGAAGCACTTGATCTGACACAGTATAAAGAAGAAGGCAAGGCAAAGTTTAATGCGGCTCTTCAAAATGCAAAGGCAGTTCTTGAAAAAGCAGATGCAGATCAGGATGAAGTCGATCAGGCAGCGCTTGCATTGAATACGGCAATCCAGAATCTGAAACCGGTCGACGGCGGAAGCGGCGATGGAAACGGTGAAGGAAACGGAAATGGAAGCACAGGCGGAAACGGAAACGGCAGTGGAAGCACAGGCGGAAGCGGAAACGGTAGTGGAAACGCAGGCGGAAATGGAAGTACAGGAGGCAGCGGCACAGGAAATTCGGCAGTGCAGACAGGCGACAGCTCAAACCTGTTTGTATATGCGGGAACATTACTCCTTGCAGCGGCAGCGTTCGTATTCGGATTCAGAAGAAGAAATCAGGAAAAATAATTCTGATGCCGAAGGCATTCGGACAATCTGAATAAAGAGATAACAGAGACGGGAAAGTTATGGATTATCTGAGAAGATAACCGTGATTTTCCCGTTTTTTATCATTTATTTTAAAGATATGACTGTGAAAAGACGGAGCAATTTTATAAAGAAAGAATGAAAAAAAGAAAAAAGACATGAAAAAGGCGGAAAAGTTGGCAAATCCCTTGACTTTCTTAAAAAAACGTAATAAACTAACCTAGCGTGCAGAAAAAGACGTTGTTCTTTTTGTGCGCCGAAAAGGATAAAGACATATTATCCGCAGCCCCTTATGACATAAGTCATGAGGAAACGAATAATTCATAGGAGGTGAAAAAGAATGCCAACATTTAACCAGTTAGTTAGAAAAGGTCGCCAGACTTCAGAGAAAAAGTCTACAGCACCGGCTCTTCAGAAAGGATACAACTCCCTGAAGAAACGTGCGACTGACGTATCTGCACCGCAGAAAAGAGGTGTTTGTACAGCAGTTAAGACAGCTACTCCGAAGAAACCGAACTCAGCTCTGAGAAAAATCGCCAGAGTTCGTCTCTCTAACGGAATCGAAGTAACAAGCTACATTCCGGGTGAAGGACACAACCTTCAGGAGCATAGCGTTGTTATGATCCGCGGAGGAAGAGTTAAGGACCTGCCGGGTACAAGATACCACATTATCCGTGGTACACTTGATACAGCAGGAGTTGCTAAGAGAAGACAGGCTCGTTCTAAATACGGTGCAAAAAGACCGAAAGACGCAAAATAAAAAACTGAGAAAGGAAAACAGGTATAAGCACAGCGGCGTATTTGTTTTCATCCGAGGTTTTCATGAGAAGATCGGAAGTACGTCAGTACGAAAGGCTGCGTAAGCGAATCGGATTTTCGAGTGGACGATAAGCGTAAAAGAACAAGAGCAGTAACTAAGTAGTTAAATCGTATCACAAACAGAACTATGATTATCGTGCCTCATTGATCGTTCAGTGAGAAAGGGTTGCGGATTTGAGATTCCGCTCCGAAGGAGTACCGGAGGTGCGGACAAAGATAGACGTCCCGCGGCCGCGAGCACATGGTATGTGATTTCATAGAAGACACATGTGAGTACCGATGAATTAATCCCGGTATAACCGGAAAAAATGATTAAGGAGGGAAGGACCGTGCCACGTAAAGGACATACTCAGAAAAGAGATGTATTAGCGGATCCGATATACAACAATAAAGTTGTTACCAAACTTATCAACAACATCATGCTTGACGGTAAGAAAGGTGTAGCACAGAAAATTGTATACGGAGCATTTGAAAGAGTAGAGGCAAAGGCTGAGAAACCGGCGATCGAAGTGTTCGAGGAAGCTATGAACAACATGATGCCGGTTCTGGAAGTAAAAGCAAGACGTATCGGTGGAGCAACATATCAGGTACCGATCGAGGTTAGAGCTGACAGAAGACAGGCGCTTGCTCTTCGCTGGTTGACTATGTATTCCCGTCAGAGAGGCGAGAAGACAATGGAAGAGAGACTGGCAAACGAAATTCTTGACGCAGCGAACAACACAGGCGGAGCTGTGAAGAGAAAAGAAGATATGCACAAGATGGCAGAGGCAAACAAAGCGTTTGCACACTATCGTTTCTAAGAGCCGGACACTGCTGCGCCTCTTAGCGAGGCAGGTGCGAGGCATATTCTTCGGAAATTATCCCGAAGAATGACCAAATAGAGGAGGAAAAGATCTTGGCTGGTAGAGAATATCCATTAGACAGAACCAGAAACATCGGTATTATGGCGCATATTGATGCCGGAAAGACTACGACAACAGAGCGTATTCTTTATTATACAGGTGTTAACCATAAGATCGGTGATACTCACGAAGGAACTGCAACTATGGACTGGATGGCCCAGGAGCAGGAAAGAGGTATCACGATCACATCTGCTGCGACAACATGTCACTGGACGCTGCAGGAAAACTGCAAGCCGAAAGCAGGCGCGTTAGAGCATCGTATCAACATCATCGATACACCGGGACACGTTGACTTTACAGTAGAAGTAGAGCGTTCCCTGCGTGTGCTTGATGGTGCGGTAGGTGTATTTTGTGCCAAGGGCGGTGTTGAGCCTCAGTCAGAAAACGTATGGCGTCAGGCTGACACATACAACGTACCGAGAATGGCGTTCATTAACAAGATGGACATCATGGGCGCTGATTTCTACAACGCAGTAGAGCAGATTAAAACAAGATTAGGTAAAAACGCAATTTGTCTTCAGCTTCCGATCGGAAAAGAAGACGAGTTCAAAGGAATCATCGATCTTTTTGAAATGAAAGCTTACATCTACAACGATGACAAGGGAGATGACATCTCCATCGAAGAGATTCCGGAAGCAATGAAAGATGACGCAGAGCTGTATCATACAGAACTCGTAGAGAAGATCTGCGAGCTGGATGACGAGCTTATGATGATGTACCTTGAAGGTGAAGAGCCGTCGATAGACGAGCTGAAGAAAGTGCTGAGAAAAGCGACATGCGAATGTACTGCTGTTCCGGTATGCTGCGGTACAGCTTACAAGAACAAAGGTGTTCAGAAGCTTCTTGACGCAGTAATCGAATTCATGCCGTCACCGCTTGACGTTCCGGCTATTCAGGGTGTAGATATGGACGGAAATGATACAGTGAGACATTCTTCTGATGAAGAGCCGTTCTCAGCGCTTGTATTCAAGATCATGTCTGACCCGTTTGTAGGTAAACTTGCTTACTTCAGAGTTTACTCGGGAACAGTGAATTCCGGATCTTATGTGCTCAACGCTACAAAAGGTAAAAAAGAGCGTGTTGGACGTATCCTTCAGATGCATGCCAACAAACGTGAAGAGCTGGATAAAGTATACTCGGGAGATATCGCTGCTGCGATCGGATTTAAGTTCTCCACAACAGGAGATACGATCTGTGACGAGCAGAATCCGGTAATCCTTGAGTCTATGGAATTCCCTGAGCCGGTTATCGAGCTTGCGATCGAGCCGAAAACAAAAGCTTCTCAGGGTAAACTCGGTGAATCTCTTGCAAAACTTGCAGAAGAAGACCCGACATTCCGCGCTCATACAAATCAGGAAACTGGACAGACAATCATCGCTGGTATGGGTGAGCTTCACCTTGAGATCATCGTTGACAGACTTCTTCGTGAGTTCAAAGTTGAGGCTAACGTAGGTGCACCTCAGGTTGCTTACAAAGAGTCCATCACAAAACCGGTTGATGTTGACAGCAAGTATGCGAAACAGTCAGGTGGACGTGGACAGTACGGACACTGTAAAGTTAAATTCGAGCCAATGGATGTCAACGGTGAGGAGACATACAAGTTCGAGTCTACTGTAGTCGGAGGAGCTATTCCGAAGGAATACATCCCGGCAGTAGGTGAAGGTATTGAGGAAGCTATGAAATCTGGTATCCTTGGAGGATTCCCGGTAGTTGGTGTTCATGCTAACGTATACGACGGATCTTACCATGAAGTCGATTCCAGTGAGATGGCATTCCACATCGCTGGTTCTCTTGCATTCAAGGATGCAATGAAGCAGGGATCACCTGTACTTCTTGAGCCTATCATGAAGGTAGAGGTTACAATGCCTGAAGAATATATGGGAGATATCATCGGAGACCTGAACTCACGTCGTGGACGTATCGAAGGTATGGATGATCTCGGTGGTGGAAAGATTGTACGTGCGTATGTTCCGCTGTCAGAAATGTTCGGATACTCTACAGACCTTCGTTCCAGAACTCAGGGACGTGGTAACTACTCAATGTTCTTCGAGAAATACGAGCCAGTACCGAAGTCTGTACAGGAGAAGGTATTATCCAATAAAAATGCCTAAAATATTATAAAAGGCTTGAAAATCGGCTAAGTTTGAAATATAATCAAACTTAGCCAGGTTTAAAATCGAAACCAAAACTAGGTTGCCCCATATCGGGCTATATTTTTAAGGAGGATATTCAAAATGGCAAAGGCTAAATTTGAAAGAAACAAACCGCATTGTAATATCGGTACTATCGGTCACGTTGACCACGGTAAGACAACTCTTACAGCTGCTATCACAAAAGTACTTTCTCACAGAGTAGAAGGTAACGCATCTGTAGATTTCGAGAACATCGATAAAGCTCCAGAAGAGAGAGAGCGTGGTATCACAATTTCTACAGCTCACGTTGAGTATG
>OIWL01001739.1_pt1 | contig 21425 bp, 26 predicted proteins | sample 1587561 | NCBI WGS metagenome assembly OIWL01 (sample SAMEA3888903, study PRJEB22519) | human gut metagenome | biome: human gut; feature: human-associated habitat; material: faeces | place: Denmark | collected 2010 | reverse complement strand
AACTTACTGCTGTTCGGCGAGGAGTATGCCGTGACGATGGGGCTGAACATCCGACGCTCGCGCGGGCTGCTGTTCCTCTCCACGACGCTGCTTGCTGGTACGGTGACCGCCTTTTGCGGTCCGATAGGCTTCATCGGACTGGCCATGCCCCACGTCACGAGAATGCTGTTCCGCAACAGCGACCATCGGGTACTCGTACCGGGAACCGTTCTTTCGGGTGCGGCGGTGCTGCTTCTTTGCGACCTCGTTTCTAAAATGTTCACCCTGCCGATCAACGCCATCACCGCATTGCTGGGAATCCCCATCGTGGTGTGGGTGGTCTTGCGCAATAAATCCGTCACCGCATGATAAAGTTACACGATTTTTCCATAGGCTACGGCGAGCGCACCTTGCTCTGCGAGGTGGAAACCACCATAGAAAAGGGCAGGCTGACTGCCCTTATCGGGCGCAACGGCACGGGCAAATCGACACTGCTTCGAGCCATCGCCGGACTGAACCGCCGTTATACCGGCCGAATCCTGCTCGACGGGCATAACGCCGCCGATATGCGAGCAGCAGAAATGGCCAGAACGCTGGCATTCGTCACGACCGAGCGCACACGCATCGCCAATCTCAAATGCAAGGATGTCGTGGCTATCGGCCGCGCACCCTATACCAACTGGATTGGAAAGATGCAGGAGGTCGACAAGGAGATCGTCATGCGGTCGCTCGCCTCGGTGGGCATGGAGGCTTATGCGGAGCGCACGATGGACAAGATGTCGGACGGCGAGTGCCAGCGCATCATGATCGCACGGGCGTTGGCGCAGGATACGCCGATTATCCTGCTCGACGAACCCACCTCGTTTCTCGATATGCCCAACCGCTACGAATTGTGTACACTGCTGGCACGGCTGGCGCATGAAGAAAACAAGTGCATCCTTTTTTCCACGCACGAGCTGGATATCGCCCTCTCGCTTGCCGATGCGATAGCCCTTATCGACCCACCCCAGTTGTCGTATATGCCGACCGAAGAGATGCGCCGGAGCGGCTGCATCGAGCGGCTGTTCCGAAATAATTGTGTGACGTTCGATGCCACGACAGGATTCATAAAAGTGGGACAATGACTAAGGAATATATCATAGAGAATTTCACAGCAAATATCAGCGTGGACGAATATATTTCACGCTTCCGGGACGAAAAACGTTTTGTCGAATTTTGCAAACAATGCCCCAACTACGGTAATAGTTGGGGATGTCCGCCGTTTGATTTCGATACCGGAGAATTTCTGCGCCAGTACAAGTATGCCTATCTTATGGCTACCAAAATTATTCCTATCGAAAAAGGCATCCCGATAGACAAATCACAAGAGTTAATCAGACCAGAACGAATCAGGATAGAAAAAGAGTTGCTGGAACTGGAGCACAGATACGGAGGCAGGGCATTCGCCTATGTAGGAAAATGCCTATACTGTCCAGATTCCGAATGCGCCCGCAAATGCAACCGTCCTTGCCTGCATCCGGACAAAGTACGTCCCTCGCTTGAAGCATTCGGATTCGATATAGCACGTACCCTCTCGGAACTTTTCGGGATAGAACTGCTTTGGGGAAAGAATGATATTTTACCAGAATATCTTGTGCTCGTAAGCGGATTATTTCATAACTCGACAGAAAATATTATCAGTCATACGAAGCGTAATCCGGATTCAGGAAACCTATAATCTTATTACTCTCATTGATAACGTTATGATAGCCATTCACAAAAAAGTCCCTACAATCCGGATTATAGATTGAGGGACTTGATGAAAGTTAATGTAAAAACTAAAAGAATAACTCCACTTTCGTATGCCTGTTGGCTTCGATCGGTACATGGTCGGCTATGCCACCTCTGTTTACCTTTATAATGCGCTCGGTCGGTATGTCGCGCTTCTCCAATTCTGCAACGATATAATCGGTTCTCGATGCGCTTAATGAACCATTAAGCACAGGAGTCCCGGTTGAACTGTCGGCCGCACCGGTTACTCTCACGGATAATCCGTGTTTCTTCGCCACACGAGCCAGTTCATCGAGGTTGAGCATTTGGGAAGCATCCGTCAGGTGTGCCGTATTGAGATTGAAAAAGAAATAGACAGGCGACCCGATACAGTTTCCGGCTTGTATGAGTTCCGTTCTTTCAGAAACGGCTATACCTGATTTTGTGGAATCATCCCCATTGTTGCCATATCCGGCATTTGTATCGCCATACCCGGTACTTGCAGAATCAAGCGGCGAGATTCCATCCCAATGCCGGTTTTTCAGTCTTGCACGGAGTGAGTTCAGTCCGCTATAGTTATTCCTGGGATAACCTTGGGAATTGTCGATTGCATCTTCATCAACGAGATGGCCGTACTTGTCAAGCAAGCCCTCGATTTCCAGAATCTTCTTCAACTCGGCAAGCGTTCTTCGGTTGCGGTCATGCAATTCCTCATAACGCCTGTTCCTTTCGGTCTGCAGGTTGGCATAATCCATGAGCCACTCGTTCTGACGGATATAAGGCGTGGCATCCACCGCACGTTTCCAGCCGGTCTTGCCGAGATGGAACGTGAAGCCGGCGGTCAGCGATACCATGTGGTCGCCGAGGCGGTTCGGGTGTCCGTAACCGTCGAAGTCCTGAAAGGTGGTCGTGCCGGAGAGTTCCAATATGGCACTTACCCTTTGGGAGATTCGGTATTGCCCTTGCACTCCATACGAAATGGCAAAGGGATTATTCCCGTTAGTGGCGTTGTGCAACAGGCCGACACCCACAAAGGGAGCAAGATTCCAGCGTACCTGTTCCCGTCTGGCATATCGGTGGCCAAGAACATTCCACAACAAATCCGCATGGATATGGTGGTAGTCCTGGGTGGACAACGTGCCATCCTTGAACTGCAGGCCACTGTAATTTATGCGTGCGCCAATGGACGGTGTGAACCATTTGCCGACAGCGAGGCTGTACGAGGGTTTCAGGCGTCCGAAAAGGTCTTCACAACCGAGAGGTGTACCGAGAAAAGCGGTCGCACCTCCGGCAATGCTGACAAACCAGTTGCCAGTCCGGGATGCCGGGAGTACCACTCCGTCAAGATAGACAGGCTGCATCGGTTGGAGCAGTTCCCAAGTTTCAAAGCGGGCGGTATGTCGTACAGTGTCCTCCTGTACGGGTTGTACACTTGCCTGTGCCTGCAACGTGCAAAGCACGGCGAATATAAAAAAGATTTGTTTCGTCATATTCCAATGATTTTTATTCGTTATACTTCTGATTTGTAGTGAGGCGTATGCCACTTACCGTTTGGGTTTCTTGCCAATGGCCGGGCGCATCATGCGGCTCGCCATCCTCATGCAACGGAGTGCCCACGCGCGGTTGTCCTCGTCTTCGTCGCGTCCCCATTTCAGGTCGCTGCCGCCACCTCCGCCGCCACGAGTTTCGGCAAACGTGGTGGCATCATCGACCATGCCGAGAAACAGCATCGTCGCACAGTGCATCACGTCCGTACCTTGTTCCGCTATGGACTGCACGAGCGAGCCGTCGAACAGTTGCCGTTCCGCCACATCCATTTGTGCCGATACGTTCCTGTATTCGCCGACCACATTTTCCAGCAGGACATCCTTGAGCAACATGTCCACTTTGGAATGTACATCGTGGGAGTATCGGTAGGCTTCCTCCTTGAGTTCCCCGGTACGTTCCTCAATGGCATCCATGTTCTCTTTCAGCTCGGCGAGCTGCCGGTCAGCCGTCTGCAGCTTCTCCTGCTTGTCTGCCAGTTGCCTGTTGATTCCGGCCAGCTCTTTCTCCAGACTCTTCACTTGTGCGGCTAATTGTTCCGCATCGCCCAAGTTTGCCTTCAAATCCTGTTCGGCTGCCGATAGCAGGGCCTCTTTTTCGGCTTTCGACTTCTCAAGGTTATCGACCATTGTCGTAAGCCCTTTGACCCTGCGCTCTGCCAGACGGATGTCCGACTGGAGGGCTGCCAGCACCTTTTGGTGGCGGTCGATATTTTCCTCGATGGTCGTACACTCTTCGGACAGCATACGGCGGTATTCTTCGGTCGTCCTGTGCCGTGCGCCTGTTTCGGATATGCTCGACCCTCTTGACATTCCCCACTTCGCATTAACCTCGGCATGGAAGTCCGTATGCAACTGTTTCATTCTTGCGCTGTATTCAAACTTGTCCTTGCCCGCAAAGATTTCCTTGTACGCAAAGCGGCCGTCTTTGATTGGCAACAAAGTACAATGCACATGAGGATTCAATTCGTCAAGGTGTACGATAAATGCGGCGATGTTTTGCTCGCCATATTTGCCGCTTACGAATGAATAGACGTCCTTTGCCCAGCGTTCAATGTCGCTCTTCCTTTTGATACGGGTATTGTCCGCATCCTTGTCAAAATCCACTTTCTGCGTGCCGAACGCAAGTTCGTGCATCCGTTTCCGGGAACCGCCGAAAATAAAGTTCACCACCGTGCGGTACTTCGGTTCTGCCAAGCCCTCGTTGGGGTCTTTGATTCCACGCCTCTCCAATATGTCCGCCATCCGTTCGGGAATGCTGCGGCTCGTGTCGATGGGGCGTACCTTGCCTCCGGGTGCAATCTCGAAGTTCAGGTGTTTGCGTGTGGGGTCGTAATTCCCCTTATCCATTGCGTACTTTTCCGCCCTTTCACTGCGATCGCGCAAGTGTTCGTTGCTCTGGGCTGCGGTGATGCCTTTCGACACCTTCACATCAAGTACCTGTTTTTGATCTGCCATACTCTTTTCATGTTGTTTCGGACAATCCATCCAGTCCCAGCTTGCTGCTTGCCCGGACAGCCTCCCGACGGTCGATAGACGGTCGGGGTATTAGGCTCCCCCTTCCCTTTGTTTCGTGGCAGACGGGCAAGCCCGTGTGCCTCCTATAAACGGCAGGATAACCGTTAAGGGTGGAGGCGGATTGTTCGCGGTTATACAATCTGTTTACGATTCCCGGTTCAATCCGCCATCGCCTGTGCCTTTGCCAGAAGCGATAAAAAGGGTTTGCGAAGCGATTTGAGGCGTTCTTGGTCTTCGTCCATGCCGAAGCCCGTCCCGAACGTCCCGGTGTCGAGAATCAGCCCGGCAATGTCTTTGGAGGACTCGATGAAGTCCACCCAATCTTCACCGAGGTCAAGCCGGAAGAAATCCACAAGCGGCGAGCTGTCATCGAACCTCGACTTGTGCAGGATTTTTTGCAGGGCGGCGATGGCGATGCAGCACAGGGCAGTTTCACGGAGTTCCGTGTCCGGAGTGCCGGAATGTGCGGCGGTCGTTCCGCAACGGGTGTCCGAACAGTGTCCGGCATCACGATTGGCAGTTCCAGCCATTGCCAGACTTACGAGCTGTCCACACATTGCACCGACCTCGGCAGCGGTGGTTTTGCCGATTACCCAATCGGACAATGCCTCACGGAGTTGTCCGGCAAAGTCCGGCTGTTCCTGTACATTGCGTGGTTGTGCATCCTGACCGGATTGTACGGTCATGGTAATGACCACGCTCTTGGGAAGACGGATGCGGCTCAACAGGCCGAATGCCTCTAACGCATCCAAAAAAGAACGGACGGTAGCCCTGTGCCAATGCCACTCCGATGCGAGGTCGGAAACGGTCAGATGGCACTGGTTGGGTTGCAGTTCGTAGTCCTGCTTCCTTAAAAACGGGGAGACGAAGCCTGCCAGGGCTTTGTCCAACAGGTCGCAATACGCCTCGGTGCGTGTCTTGCGTTCGTCCCCCTTTTCCTTGAGGTAGTCGAATACCTCCCTGTCTGCCACTATGGAAACGGGTATGTTTTGCTTATTTTTCATCTTCATTCTGTTTTAATGATTCACATTGTGCGGATATATCAGAGTTGCCGCTGTCCGCTTCATGCGGCAAACTTGCGTGATGATTGGTGTGGTAGGATTCTGACAGCATTCCGGGATGCTTTGCCCATGCTGACACCACATCCGGGTCTTTACATTCGGACATGACCCGAACGGAGGGATAAAACAGGGCTGCCAGAAGAATATAGGCAATGGTTATTGCCAAGGTGTACAGATGCGGCACAAAGCCGATGACCAGTGCGGCCGACGCGAGCGTGACAAATGCGCGGGGGCGGTCAAGCAACCTGCGCAGCCAGTTGTCCGTCCGTCGGAACGAGAACATGGCGGCACATACTCCGGTAGAGAGCAGGATGCCAAATTCGCCCAAGTGTCCACAGGCATATACATAATGGAACAGAAGCAGGCATATCAGCCATACTTGCACATAGAGCTTGCGGGCGTTGCCGCTTCGTGCCATTGCCATATAGAAGGTTGCCATAAACCGCTTGTTGTTCTTGTACAATGACAGCGACACCGTGAAAGGTATCGCACAGAAGATGAGTTGCAATATATTCAGTAACATAAGTAATAGGGTTTTTCGGGTGATTGGGCGGAAGGTATCACGAGGTCCAACCGGACAATGTTGTATGTCGCCAGCCGGATGACGGTTTCGGCATCCTTGGGCGAGAAGTACATGTCCGCCTTCTTGATACGTTGCCTGAATGTACGGTCTTGCCTGCGGTAGATAGCCAGTGCCTTGTCCAGTTCGTGTTCGGGGATAGCCCATGTCGTACCCTGGGCGTGAGTGCCGTTTGTCTTGAAGGCCCGCAGCACCAGTGTACGGGAAACGAGGTAGTCGGTACGGTCGGTTCTGGAGATGATATGCTCCTTGTAGAGATTGTCATCGGCAATCTCTATCCATGTCCGGTAGGCGTTGATGTAATAGACCATCTGGCGGTACAATGTGTTTCTCATATAAAGTTCATCAGCACGTCCGACTTGTCTTTCTTGTATTTCAGGAATCCGCTTTTGGAGTGGAGTTCCAGGTCAAGGCACAAATCGCCGTACATCTGTTCCAAGGAATCATAGATGGTAACAAGGATGCTGTTTACGTTTCCGTCCGCATCCGTCCTGGCATTCATCTTGAACATCTGCCCGAAAGCGGGATTGGAATAGGCGCAGGTGCTGTGTCCTGTTTTCTCGGTACGCATGGGGATGTGATGATAGAGCGTAATCAGCTCCATGTCATCCTCGAACATATCCATCACTTCGTCCAACTCATAAGGATTGCGCAGCGGGAACGTAAGCAGCACATAGTCGCCATAGAACTGCGGTTCCTTCATCGTTGTCACGTCGAGCAACTGCGGCAGTTGCAGGGGGACGAATGTCATGAAGTCATCGTAAAAATGTCGTAACATAATCATATCGTTTTTGGTGTTATATTTTACAGCGTGTATATGAATGCCTCTATCAGCATACCGGGCAGCTCGTCCAGCCGGTTGTCTCCGGGATGCAGGATTTTACCTAATTCCCTGAAGGCGTCGGGTGTCTGTATGGCAAGCGTATCAAGCTGTTTCCTCTCTTCGGGTGAAAGCAGTGCCATGCAGAATCCGTCCAATGATGAATAGGGCTGGAGAATCATCCAGATACAGGCTTGCGCCTGTGTCGGTGTCCTGACCTTTTTGTCATGGATGTTGCCGATGCAGGTCTGTACATTCTGAATCAGCCTGCGGTTGGTACGCATGGCCAGGTAAATCATGGCATCCCGGTAAGTGATGTCGTTACGTTCGGCGGCATGGAATATCTCTGCGCAACACCGCTCCGTGCCGTGCGTGATGTCGGACAGGTTCACACCGTCAAAATCGGGCAGGCACGAAAGGAAAGCCCGGTACACGGCATCTTCCTTTTGTATAAATGTTGTCAGGTCGGCCAAACAGTGAATGCCGTAATCAGCCGTTTCGGAAAGGACTGCCCGGTATGCGGAAAGAATCTGTTGCCGGTTTCCCCGGCAGGCGGGCCGGTTATCCAACGATGTAAAGAACGGACGGATTGCTTCTGCCGCCTGATGCAGTTCCTTGTCCTCCAGAGACGGCGAGGTCTGCTCCCTGACCCACAGGACATCTTTATAAGTACGGGGTCGGGACAAGGCCAGCCGGGAAAATTCCATGCGGATGGAATCATGGATCAGCCCGCATTCCTCGCTGACGGTGGAATGAAGCCGGGCAAGCGTGTCGCGTTCGAGGCACTGGAAAACGGAATCCCTTACGGTCTGCCATTGTCTGAGGCATCCGGCCAGTTCCTTGACGGAGAGTTTGTCCTGCCCTCGTATGTCGGACAGGTATTCCCTGTATGTTCCGGCAGGGTCGTTTTTGACTTTCACCAGTCGTCTGCCATTTCCGCTGTCGCATGATGCGCATAAGGATATGGCAATCGAAACGGCAATTATTTTGGCAGATATTATCGGCTGTTTTAAGTTCGATTTTGCTATTTTCATACCATATTATTTCGTACTATTTAGTGCAAAACTATATATAATTTTCGATACTCCGTATCTTGAAAACCGTATTTTGTGCATTTTTTAATATCGTACTTAATAGTATGATTACCAATGAAAACAAGTGAAGATAAAAGTGTGAAAAATGTACGATTTTCGTTTTTTAATATAGTATGATTCTGATACTCGAATAAAACTTGTATATTTGCACTTGTTATCATAGATTATCGTATATTGATATGGCAAAAGTCGGTTATATATTCAAGGCCAATTCCTACGATGCGTTTGACGCGGATAAGGAATGGATGCGCCAGTACGGGTGTGTACAAGTGATTGAAGAAGCGGTCGGACACGAGACGCTCAGGCCGAGGTGGAAGCAGCTGATGGCAAATCTCGAAAGAGGCGATGAATTGGTTGTGTCGAAGTTCAGCAATGCCGTGCGCGGCTTGCGGGAACTGGCGGCATTGATAGAGCTATGCCGCATCAAGGTGGTGCGTATCATTTCCATCCACGATGAGATTGATACGCACAACAAACTGTTTCCCGACACTACACCGGCCAAAGTGCTTGCCATGTTCGGGGCACTCCCGGAGGAAGTGGCCGTTTTGCGGAAGTCGTCGGATAAGATAATACGCCTGCAGCAGAGTATCAGCACACCGGTCAACCCCAAGTGCTTGAGCAAGGCCGAACGGGACAAGAAAATCGTGGATATGTATAACAGCGGCTATTCAATCTCGGACATCTGGAAAGAGAGCGGGGTTCGGAGCAAGAGTACCGTGTACAGCATACTCAACAAATACAAGGTGCAGCTTAACCGGACACCGGGACGTGTGCCGGGCATAAGGAAATAACAAGTCGAAAAAACATATTGAAAATCAACACATTACTTGCTTAATTCGATGATTTTTCGTATCTTTATGTTGGATATAACTATATAAAAACAAGACCTATGGGAGATATTATAATTGTATTGCTGGTGTTTTGGGTTTTCGGCAAGCTCTTAAAAGGCGTGTTCGGAGGATTCAGCGAAAGAAGTTTTCGGCATGACAAATAATCAGGTATGTGCCGGACAGATATTTATCAAAACCTATAAAAATTAAAGGCCAAATGACAAAAGCGGAAATCGTCGCTCAAATCTCACGGCAGAGCGGCATAGAGAAAACGGTTGTGATGACTGTGGTGGAATCGTTCATGGAAAACGTAAAGGATTCGATGGTTGCAGGAAACGAGGTGTTCCTGCGTGGGTTCGGCAGCTTTATAATAAAGCGGAGAGCCGAAAAGACAGCCCGGAACATATCGAAGAACACGACTATTAAAATCCCGGCCCACAATGTCCCTGCATTCAAACCGGCTAAAGCATTCATGGATGCGGTAAAAGAGAACGGTTAGGTTGTATTTATAAAAGTACGGACGGTGCGACAACACCGTAACGAGTCAAACAAAAGCGACCCGAAGGCCGCTTTTGTTTGACGAGGCAAGGATTATTTCTTGCCTTTTTTCGCTGGCTTGGCCGGCTTCTCAGGAGTTTCCTCCTTTTCGACGGGCGGATAGAACTTGACGGCAACCATCACGATGCGGTTGTGCTTCACGCCGCTCTGGTCGCTCCATTCTTCGGGCTTGAAATACCCCTCGACGGTAAGCATCGTACCCTTGGCCAGTTGGTCGAATGACCCGGTGTTCTCGTTTTTGCGCCACGCCTCACAGTTCATAAACGCTGAGACCCGGCTGGATTCCTCGCCGTTCTTCTCCAGTCGGCTTACTGCCAAAGGGAAACGTGCTACACTGGCGTTGGCGAACTGACGGATTTCTGCATCCTTACCTACGAAACCGGTTACTACGAAATTGTTTTCAATCTTTTTCATGACGAATTGTTTTTAGAAGTTATTAAATCAATTTTACGCTGCCTCAAAAAGTAGGTGCAGTGAAAGGGATGCACCAAGGCCGGACGCATCAATACTCTTTATTTTTGTCCGCAGGCAAAACCGGAAGGCTCGATAAAGGAAGATTGTACGGCTGCGCCATTGGTCAAGGCTTTCAAAGCCGTTCCTGTCTGCACACTATCTTTGCAACGGAAAATGATGATGACTTCGTTGGAAAAACCATTCCGAAAAAGGGCGGAAAACCGTAGTTGCCTGGGAAGTGAAAGTGCAGTCCGTCCACCGACACAATGATGTATGTTTCGGCCGTAAGTCCGCAAGAACCGGTGGGAATTGCCGTGTGATCCGTTCGGACTGGATTGAGGCGGCAACAAACAGGACGCAGGACTGACAGGGTGCTGTAACGCAGAGGGGGATGGCAACGAAGTGGCGGCAATAGGTCAGAACGGGGTATCGGGGTGCTGCCATGTTTCCGTCCGGCAGAAAGAAGAGGGAAAAGAAGGGAAAAAGGAAAGAACCCGGCTTGTCGGAAAAGTGGCTGTCCGCTTTTCACGAGTGGCCCGGTTTATATAAAAGGATATGGCGCAGCCAAAAGAGAGAGATGGAATTGTAAAAAAGGAAATGGGGGAAGTCTGGGATGGGTGGTAGTGCCCATTCCAGACTGTTCGGTTTATTATCAAAATTCTGCCATGACTACCCGATGCTCGAAGATTTTTGCTTTATCGCTGGGGCGTCTTTGGCAGACCCACAGGTGATGTTTCCCATAGCCAAAGACAAAAAAGTCGTCAAGGTGTGTTTTGGTCTGCAGGTGTTCCATGCCGGTACGCAGTTCCGCTTCGTCGATTGAGAAAAGAATCGTGTTGATGATGCGGAAGTAGAGTTCTGTCACCTCGTCACAATAAGGGAGAAAGCTATATTCAATCGTTACTTTCAAGTTTTTGGGGATTTTAATTACACTTCTACTATGTCTTCAATTCGACCATACAGGACAGAACGTAAAGCTGTCTTGTCAATGGCGTAATACTCGGCGATATGCCCGTGCTGCTTCACGAAATATCGTTTGAGGACATCGGAGAAATCAAAGCGGTAGCCCGTTAAGGCGATACCTCTTTTGAAATGGATGCACTCTTTCACGTTCCGGGTTATCCAGTTCTTGTCATCACGGCTCAATTTCTCTCCGTTATCAAGCCGTTCACGCAGCTTGTAAACCTTGCTGTCCTTTAGTTTCTCTAATTCGGGAACATCCCAATGGACGAATTTCATTGCTATCTGTTTCATCGTTCTTGCTTTTAATCGTAAATAATCACTTCGTCACGGTATTCGACCACCTCTTTGCCACTGCTAAGGCGTACCACTATTTTATTACCGAAGTCGCCGACAACCGTTCCCTCGGTATAGCCTTTATAGGGTGTGAGCAGGGTGCAGTGCGCACCGATAATTTCGCTTTCTTCTTCGTATTCGTACATAGTCATATCATTTTTAAGTTTCTTATTTTTCCCTCTTGTAGCATTTCAGCTACTTTCGGGCTTGATTGAAATTATGTCGCCATCTAAGGTGTCATGGCTCTTTATGCAGGGTTTCACAAGCAAATACTACCTCTGGTATCAGAGTGTGGAGATTTGGTCGTGAACTGGGAAGCCCTGACCTTGCATACAAGAACGACAGGACATATACCTTTGCGACACAATTCTCATCAGACAGGTCGAAAGTCGATATGCGGGGATAAAATGCGTATGGCAGAAGCTCCGACAAAGGTGTAAAATCGGAATGCAGCGAAAAGAAAAAATAGCTGTGCGGTTATCTTCTCTTTTGGCTGCGGATATAAAAGTAAGGGGAAGGTGTCCGGAAAAGGTTTAGTTTAGTCTATTAGCCTATATATATGCTAAACTAAAGTAAACTAAATATAGGCAGATATTGGTCTGCCTGTATAGGTGTTTTGAAAGAAAAGGCTACCTTTGCAAAAAACACTGTTCCTTGAAAGAAACAGTGATTCGTTCATTTCTCTTTTGGCTGCGATTATTCGTCAATGGATAACTGAAACAACAACTCTTGGCGAGAGGATGAAAATCGTGCGAAAAGGCTTGGAAAAATGCTCAAAGTGCGAACAAGTGAAGAGAAAGAAAGGTAGTGCAAACAAAAAAACAGGAAAATGCGATAATTTGTGTTTCTGTTCCTGATTTGTTCCTCAATTAAAATAAGCCGTTTTGTATATTATTGATATACATAGTATTATGGAGTAAAATTTAGAGGAATAACAAAATTTTCCAGATTTCAAATACGAGATAATATCTTAACGCTTCTACGTCTTTATTCTAATACGTGGGGCAAAGATATAGATATTTAGAAACGCAAACAACCCTATGACATACTTTTTAATGCTTTATCATAGGGTCGGTCAATAAAAATGAGATTTGTCTATCTTTTTATAGGGAGGTGTAAACTGGTATATAATTACCTAATGTTATTGGGAAGTTACCTAAGATAGTCCCGGCTAATGAGAAAGGACGAGCTACGAATGGTGCCGCTATCGCGATGAAAGCACGTATCGTTTTATATCAGAATGATGATACTAAAATGAAGGAGATCGCCAGCCAATTGAAAGAACTAATTACCGATCCTGCCTATCAATATGATTTGATCCCGGATTATAAAGTTCTTTTTGATGATGAGTATGAATGGTGCAAAGAATCTGTTTTTGAAGTCAATTATACGGAAATCGGGAACTCGAATGATTGGGCAGGCAAGGCTAATCAAGGTAACTCCGATATAATAATGCTAGGAGCCAGAGGTTTGAAAGATCCTAATAATGTATATGTGGAAGGTTGGGGTTTTGCGCCTGTAACAAAAGCATTGAATGATGCGTTTTTACCAAATGATCCTAGAAAGTGGACAACAATCATAGATCATGAGGAGTTTAGAGCGGAAGGCGGGACGGTTAGCTCGGATGTGAATCAATATACAGGATATAGCGTACGCAAATATCATCCTCGTGCGGGGTATTCTTCTACGGTTGGCACGGAAGCGCTGAATTATAAGAACAATTACCGTGTAATTCGTTTCTCCGACGTATTATTGATGGCATCGGAAGCTTTGTTGAGAAGTGGAGGTAGCGTAGGCGAGGCACAGGATTATTATGCGAGAGTCGTTAAACGTGCGATGGGGGATGATTATAAGGTTCCGGCGGTTTCATTGGATAATATCTATAAGGAACGCCGTTATGAGTTTGCGATGGAAGGTATTCGTTATTGGGATTTAGTACGTACGAACCAAGCAAAAGATTTTATCAAAGGCTGGGATGATACAAAGAAATACTTGCCGATTCCTCAGTCGGAGATTGATAAGTCGGATGGCCATTTGGTACAGAATCCTCATTTCTAAGAATTGAGCTGTATTTACATTTGTTCATTTTAGGAGAACCTGATAGCTTTTAATTTGTTGATAATTAGATATGGATGTGTGATCATTTGTCCACATCCATGTTTTTTGTCTTTAAGTAAATAGTTTAAATCGATAAAATATGAGATTAAAATAGAGTAATAACGGTACACGAATACCCATTTGCGACCGCTTACGATCCCGTTCGTTGGCTATTCACTTACGGATCCAAAAAGAAGGACATTTCTTTTTAGATGGGATAAGCTTGTATTCCAGATCTTTTTATGTACATTTGAAGCCACCCAATAGTGGGGTAACTAAAACATGATATGACTATGGAAAAGAAAACAGAAAAAGAGGAGAAGTATATGAAGGAATTACAAGATCGATATATCCGTTTCGACTGGGCCATCAAACGCCTACTCCGGCAAAAAGCGAATTTCGGAGTGCTAGAAGGCTTTCTTACCGTGTTCTTGGGCGAGCAGATCAAGATTGAGGAGATATTGGAGAGTGAGGGATACCAGCAAATGGCCGATGAAAAATTCAATCGGGTGGATATCAAGGCTAAGAACACAAAGGGAGATATCATCCTTATCGAGATCCAGAATACCCGCGAGCTTTATTATTTGGAACGTGTGCTTTATGGCGTGGCGAAGGCCGTCACCGAACATCTTCATTTGGGACAGGACTATTCCGGGGTGAAAAAGGTCTATTCTATCAGTATCCTTTATTTTGATATAGGCGTAGGAACCGATTATCTGTATCACGGGCAGAACCAATTTGTCGGCGTGCATACCCATGATCATTTACAGGTAAATACCAAGGAGAGGGGTGCGATCGTCAAGCGTCTTCCCTCGGAGATCTTTCCGGAGTATATATTGGTCCGGGTGAATGAGTTTGATAAGGTGGCCGTGACCCCCTTGGAGGAATGGGGGCGATACTTGAAAGATGGGATCATAACTTCCGGAACGACAGCCCCTGGCTTGGAAGAGGCACGAGAGAAATTACGCTATTACTCAATGTCTCCCGAGGAACGTTATGCTTATGACGAACATCTGAATGCGATTATGATCCAGAATGACGTGTTGAGCACTGCTAAGTTTGAAGGACGGGAAGAAGGATTAGCAGAAGGATTAGCAGAAGGCAGAGAAGAAGGACTAATAGAAGGTCGAGAAGAAGGCCGTGTGGAAGAACGTCTAGAAACAGCTCGGCGTATGCGGTCTGATGGGCTTTCGATGGAAATGGTCGTGCGTTATACTGGTTTGTCAGAGGAGGAAATAAATAATTTATGACATCCTTGAGGCTTTGCTAGCGGAGTAGGATCGGTTCTTTTAAGTTCTTGGCCTGCTCCTCGGATGATGTTCCAGTATCTCTTTGCGAAGGAATTCCCGGTCGATATGTGTATATATCTCGGTGGTGGTGATTTTCTCATGCCCCAGCATCTCTTGGATAGCGCGTAAGTTGGCGCCTCCTTCCAGCAAGTGGGTGGCGAAAGAATGACGGAAGGTATGGGGACTTACGTTTTTATGGATACCGGCGGCCTCCGTCTGTTGCTTGATGATATGAAATACCATGATACGGGAGAGGGCCGTTCCTCGCCGGCTTAGAAATAAAATATCCTCGAAGCCTTTTTTAACCACGACCGAATTCCGGTCATACAGATAGTTTTTAATTTCCCGCAAAGCAACTTCGGAGATAGGAACAAGCCGTTGTTTGCTTCCTTTACCCTCTACCCGGATGAAACCTTCCTTGGGATATATATCCGAATAACGCAGGCCAGTAAGCTCCGATACGCGCAGTCCACAACTATATAAAACCTCCAGCATCGCACGGTTCCGCTGTCCCTCGGGAAGCGTGAGGTCTATTGTGTCGAGAATGCTATTTATCTCGTTGACGGTTAATACTTCCGGCAGCTTCAATCCGATCTTGGGAGACTCTAACAATTCGGTCGGATCATTTGTTATATAATTGTCAAGCAATAAGAAACGATAGAACGATTTGATACCCGAGATGATGCGTGCTTGCGATCGGGGATGGATACCGATGTCACGTAATTGGGCGATGAACTGTTGCAAGTCGTCGTAGCTGATCTCCTTAACGTCCTTTTTCTCATCCTCTGCGAAACGTAGCAATTTGTCAAGATCTGTCAAATAGGCGTCGATGGAGTTGGCAGAGAGCGATTTTTCTAATCGTAAATAGGTGTTATATCGGTTTATTATATCTTTTCCTTGTCGCATTGTCGGTATGTCGTTATGAATGTGTCAAATAAAATCCTTACCTTTGCCGGATAATTCCGGCCTCAACGGGCGGTACAAAGGTAATAAACTTACAATTAAGAATGAAGAAGATTCAGATCATCAATGGCCCTAATTTGAATCTGTTGGGCAAGCGAGAACCGACAGTATACGGAAATGCCTCGTTCGAGGACTATTTGAGCGAGTTACGTGCCCGCTTTCCTCAGTGTGAGATATCTTATTATCAAAGTAATGTGGAAGGAGAGATAATTAACAAGATCCATGAGGTGGGTTTTGAATATGACGGTATCGTGTTGAACGCCGGCGCTTATACGCATACTTCCATTGCGTTGCACGATGCTATCAAGGCGGTTACTACGCCAGTCGTGGAAGTGCATATCTCGAATGTGCATGCCCGTGAATCGTTTCGTCATGTGTCGATGATATCGGCGGCATGCAGGGGAGTGATTCTTGGGTTTGGGCTGGATTCGTATCGGTTGGCGATCGAATCGTTTATGTGATAGAAGGTTTAGAAGGTTATCAAATAGAATTAATAATTAGGTTATAATAATTTAAGGTATATGTTAAAGCATACGAAGATTGTTGCTACAGTTTCCGACCAGCGCTGCGACGTTGCGTTCGTTGAGGCGTTATATAAAGCGGGAATGAATGTGGTGCGCCTGAATACGGCTCACATGATGGAAGAGGGGTTGACCCGTGTGGTAAATAACGTCCGTACCGTATCCGACCGTATCGGTATCTTGATGGATACAAAGGGGCCGGAAGTACGTACCACGACGACGGTAAACAAGGAACCGATCCCTTTCAAGACTGGAGAGATCGTGAAGGTAATCGGTAATCCCGATCAGGAAACTTCGCATGATTGTATTTGTGTGTCATATAAGAATTTCGTGAACGACTTGGCGATTGGCAGCGACATCCTTATCGATGATGGTGATCTGGAAATGAAGGTTACCGGGAAATCCGGCGATTGTTTGCTTTGCGAGATCCAGAATGACGCTACGCTAGGTAGCCGCAAGAGCGTGAATGTGCCGGGCGTACGTATCAATTTGCCTTCGTTGACTGAGAAAGACCGTAATAATATCCTTTGGGCGATCGATCATGATCTCGATTTTATCGCTCACTCATTTGTTCGCAACAAACAGGACGTATTGGATATCCAACGTATCTTGGACGAGCGTAACAGCCCTATCAAGATTATCGCTAAGATCGAGAATCAAGAGGGTGTAGACAATATCGAGGAGATTTTGGAAGTGGCTTATGGCGTCATGATCGCTCGTGGTGACTTGGGTATCGAGGTTCCGGCCGAGAAGATCCCGGGTATCCAGCGTATGCTGATCCGTAAATGCGTGGAGGTGAAGAAGCCGGTTATCGTGGCTACGCAAATGCTTCATTCCATGATTAATAATCCTCGTCCTACTCGTGCCGAGGTTACGGATATCGCCAACGCTATTTATTATCGTACGGATGCTTTGATGTTAAGCGGTGAGACGGCTTATGGAAAATATCCGATCGAGGCGGTACAGACCATGACGAAAGTGGCTCGTGAAGCCGAGAAGACTAAGCTTTCCGCGAATGATATCCGTGTGCCGATCGAGGGGAATGATTTAGACGTGACTTCTTTCTTGGCGAAACAAGCCGTTAAGTCTTCTTCTAAATTACATGTGAAGGCGATTATCACGGATAGTTACACGGGTCGTACGGCACGTTATCTGGCTGCTTTCCGCGGAACCTCTACTGTGTTCGCTATATGCTATAATCCTCGTGTGATGCGTATGTTGGGTCTTTCTTATGGGGTATGGGCGGTTCATCAGCCATACAACGACAGTCGTAGGGGATATTTCTATGATGCGTTGAACCAGCTGATCCATAGCGGACGTATCACTCGCAACGATATGGTAGCGTATTTGAGCGGTAGCTTCGGCGAAGGTGGCGGTACCAGCTTTTTGGAGATTAACAACGTAGGAAAGGTGCTGGATGCCGGCACGCAATATCAGTTGCCTACTTTTAAAGAGTAAGAGGAATGTTTACGGGCGAGATTGATGCGTATATTCTTTCTCATATAGATGAAGAAGGGGATTTGCTGTCGGCGTTGAATCGCGACGCTAATGTGAACCTTCTCCGTCCGCGTATGCTATCCGGGCATTTGCAGGGTAGGATATTGAAGATGTTTTGCCGGATGATTCGTCCGAGAAGAGTCTTGGAGATCGGGACTTATACGTCTTATGCCACTTTGTGTATGGCGGAAGGCATGGAAGAGGGGGCATTGATCCATACGATCGAGATCAATGACGAGATGGAGGATTTTATCATGAAATATCTTTCCCGCTCGCTACATAAGGACAAGATAAAAGTCCATTTTGGGGATGCGATGGAGATTATCCCCCGTTTGGATGAGACGTTCGATATGGTTTTTATCGATGCCGACAAACGCCTGTATTCCGAGTATTATGATTTGGTATTCCCGATGGTCCGTCCGGGCGGCTTGATTCTCGCGGATAATACGCTTTGGGACGGTAAAGTGGTAGAAGAAGTGCATCCTTCCGATAAACAAACGAAGGGAATACTGGTTTTTAATGAAAAGGTTAAGCAAGACGATCGGGTAGAGAAGGTGATCCTCCCTTTACGTGACGGCTTGACGATGATCTGGAAAAAGTAAATAATAAAGCGTATGGAAAGTACTAGATTACAAAAGATCGAACGCCTTCTTCAGAAGGAATTGAGTGATATATTTCAGAAGCAGACGCAAGGAATGCATGGTGTATTGGTCTCTGTCAGCGTAGTTCGTGTAAGTCCGGATTTAAGTGTGGCGAGAGCTTATTTAAGCATTTTCCCGTCGGATAAATCGCAAGAGCTATTGGAGGCTATACGGAGCAATACGAAAGCGATCCGTTTTGATTTGGGGCAACGTATTCGTTTGCAGGTTCGTAAGATTCCTGAATTGAGCTTCTTTATAGACGATTCATTGGATTATATCGAGAATATCGACAATCTTTTGCATAAGTAATCAGAGGAGCCTTGAATCTTCCGTTCTATATAGCCCGGCGATATCTCTTTTCGAAGAAGTCGCACAATGCCATAAATATCATATCGATGGTATCGGTATGCGGGGTTGTTGTCGCCACGATCGCCTTAGTATGCGCCTTGTCGGTCTATAATGGTTTCAACGATTTGGTCTCTTCTCTCTTCAGCAATTTTGATCCGGAGTTGAAGATCATGCCTCGGAAAGGGAAGGTTTTCGATCCGACCTCGGAAGAGATACGTAAGGTGAGGGAATTGCCCGGCATTGTTTGTTTTAGTGAGGTATTGCAGGACAATGCCTTGGTCCGTTATCGAGATCGTCAGGGTGTAGCTACCTTGAAAGGTGTAGACGAGCAATATGAGAAACTGGCGCAGATCGATAGTATCTTGATCGATGGAAAGTTCCTTCTGAATGACGAGGTGGCGAATTACGCGAATATGGGGATCGGATTGGCTTTCTCGCTAGGAATAAACGCAGGCTTTGTCTCTCCGCTGGAGATCTACGCTCCGAAGCGGGAGGAGAAGGTGAACATGGCGAATCCGGCTTCTTCTTTCAATTTGGAATATGCTTATATCGGTGCTGTCTTTCGTACGGACCAACAGGTTTACGATGATTCATATATGATCGTGCCTTTGTCATTGGCCCGTTCTTTATTTAATTATGATAAAGAAGTGACAGCGGTAGAATTGAAGGTGAAAGATAGCGGAGATATCGCTCCGGTAAAGAAAGAGATTCAACGTATCCTAGGTGATCAATATATCGTGCAAGACCGTTTTGAGCAACAAGAGGCTTCTTTCAAGATGATGCAAGTCGAGAAATGGATGACCTTCTTGATCCTTACTTTTATATTGGCGATCGCCTTATTCAACGTGGTGGGTTCTTTATCCATGTTGATGATCGAGAAACAGGAGGATGTGAGTACACTGCGTAATATGGGGGCTGATGACAGTCTGATCCGTCGGATTTTCTTGTTTGAAGGCTGGATGATCTCCGGTTTTGGAGCTTTGATCGGAGTCTTGATCGGGGTTGTACTTTGCTTGCTACAACAAGAGTTTGGCTTTATAAAACTAGGGGAAGCTGCCGGAGCGTTTATTATAGAGGCTTATCCAGTACGTGTAGTCACGGTGGATATAATAACAGTCTTTGTAACGGTATTAACGATAGGCTTTTTGGCTGCGTGGTATCCTGTACGATATCTTGCTAAGAAGTTGAAAATTGAGAATTGAGAATGAATACCGCTTGCCGATAATTCTCAATTCTCAATTCTTAATTAGTTGTATTCTTTTCCGTATTTGATTTTAGCGTCGGCTACGAATTGTTTGATACGTTGTTCGTCATCCTTCTTACAAATCAATAATACGTTTCCGGACTCAGCCACGATGCAATCTTTTAGCCCTTGGATAACGGCTAGACGTTTCGGGTTATTTAATGCGATCACATTGCCGGAGCATTCGTATAGCATTGCCTCGTTATTTTTCAATACTGCGTTCTCATTTTCGTCTTTATTCGCTAGGTCGAACAAAGATCCCCAGCTACCGAGGTCGGCCCAGCCGAAATCTACACATAGCATATATACGTTGTGCGCTTTCTCCATGATACCGTAGTCGATGGATATATTTAGGCAATAAGGGAAATTCTCTTGGATGAACGCTTTTTCTTCCGGGGTATTAAATTTATCCTTACCTAGATCGAAACGGCTGCTGATATCCGGGAGATATTTAGAGAACGCTTCCAAGATCGTATTCACGTTCCAGACGAACAAGCCAGAATTCCAGAAGAATTCTCCACTTTCCATAAATACCTTTGCCAACTCGAGATCCGGTTTTTCAGTAAAGGTCTTCACCTTGGTGAAATCATCTACTACCGTATCACTGCTTTGGATATATCCGTATCCTGTTTCCGGGCGGCTAGGCTTGATGCCCAAGGTGACCAACGCACGGTTTCTCTTCACGAAATCCAACGCTTTTTGAACGTCCCTCAAGAAAACATCCTCTTTTAAGATCAGATGGTCGGAAGGGGCTACGACAATATTGGCTTCTGGATTGCATGCCTTAATATGATAAGCCGCATAAGCGATACAAGGGGCTGTATTGCGACGAGCCGGTTCCAAAAGTATTTGTTCTTCCGCTAATTCCGGCAACTGCTCCTTGATTAAGTCCGCATAAGATTCGTTGGTAACGATGTATATATTTTCAGTAGGGATGATTTTTGCGAAGCGATCAAATGTCATTTGCAGTAAAGACCGTCCGCTCCCAAAAAAATCAAGGAATTGCTTTGGGTAACTTTCTCTACTGAAAGGCCAGAAACGGCTACCGATTCCGCCTCCCATGATGACGCAATAATTATCTTTCATGATATTGGCTGTTATTATGATTATACGTTTACAAATGTAACGAAATAATCTTTCTATGCGAAACAATCCCGTACATATTCCCACTGTGAAAAAAATATTTGAAAATTTTCACCCAAACGCTTGCGGGTTTAAAAAAAAGCTGTACCTTTGCAACGCAATTGAGAAACAAACCTACTGCTAAAGCTAAAAGGTTAATCAAAAATGCCCAGATGGCGGAATTGGTAGACGCGCTGGTCTCAAACACCAGTGGATTCACTT
>OIWL01001735.1_pt1 | contig 21483 bp, 30 predicted proteins | sample 1587561 | NCBI WGS metagenome assembly OIWL01 (sample SAMEA3888903, study PRJEB22519) | human gut metagenome | biome: human gut; feature: human-associated habitat; material: faeces | place: Denmark | collected 2010 | reverse complement strand
TGCTGGCGGTATTCGCACAGGGCCTGACAGATGGCACCGGTGCGGCTGCCGGGTGGGTACTCCGTAAGGACGTCCCAGGCTTTCTTCTGCATGGGGTTGTCCATAGAAAAGACAAGATTGATGCGGTGCTTTGCCGTGTCATTCATGAAGCTGTCTCCCGTTCCAACCGTTCCTTTGCCGCCTGCGCATAGTAGTCGGACACTTCAATTCCGGTAGCGCGATACCCCTCCTGCACCGCCGCCAGCACCGTAGTTCCCGAACCGGCAAAGGGATCAAGGATATGCCCACCGGGTTCCGTGATCTTCACCACGTCCCGCATAAGCTGCAAGGGCTTTTCAGTCAGGTGAATACGCTTCTGGGGATTGCCGTACTTAAACACGCCAGGCAGGCAGGGCACAGGCCGGGAGATAGGCATATCTCCATTACTGCCCCAGACGATGTACTCCGCCTGCTGCCGGAAGCGGCCTTTCTGGGGACGGCTGTTGCCCTTGTCCCAGACGGCGGTGCCCCGCCAGATCCAGCCTGCCCACTGGAGCGCATCAGTAGCTGCCGGTAGCTGCCGCCAGTCGATGAACATACAGACTGGCGCACCGGGCTTGCAGACCTTTCGGGCCAGGTACAGCCATTCCGCCGCCCAGCGTGTCCAGCTCCGCTGATCCTTCGCGTCTCCGTCAAATGGCGGGGGCGCATTTTTCATACTGGAATACTTCTGGACGGTGGATTTATTCTTCTCCGCCTGGGTTCTGCCACCGGAGGCATAGGGCGGATCGGTGATCACTGCGTCAAAGGTGCCGGGGGCAAAGCCCTCCAGCACCTTCAGTGCATCTCCCTGGATGATGGTCCAATTCGTATTTGCGTTCACTGGCATTCCTCCTTCTTTAGAATTGTTCCGCCGCCAGATCGCCCCCCTCCCACAGGAGCTCGGCGCAGTCCGTCTGCTCCCAAGGGGCGCTCTGGTGGGTAAAATGGCCGTAATTGCAATACTTCCGGTACATGGGCTCCATGAGCTGGAGGGCATTTGCCATGCCGGTAGGCGTCAGGTCAAATATCATCCGGATGGCATTTTCCAGCACAACGTCCGGATAAACTCCGGTGCCATGGGTATCCGTCTGCACATACAGAGGTTCTGCCTTGCCAATGGCATAGGCCAGGCTGACAGTGCATTTCTCCGCCAGACCTGCCGCCACGATGTTCTTGGCAAGGTATCGGGTCATATATGCCCCGCTGCGATCCACCTTGGTGCAGTCCTTGCCGGAAAGGGCACCACCGCCGTGGGGCACAAGCCCGCCATAGGTGTCTACCATGAGCTTTCGTCCGGTCAAGCCCGTGTCCGCCTCAAAGCCACCCAGCACAAAAGAGCCGCTGGGATTGATGAGGATTTCCGTGTCCTGATCCAGAAATCCACCCAGCGCAGGCAAGAGAATCTGCTGGTAGACAGCATCCCGCAACGACTGCTGACGGATTCCCGGTTCATGCTGGGTGGAAACCACCACTGTGTGAACCCGTTTGGGCTTCCCATGTTCATATTCCACAGACACCTGTGCTTTGCCGTCAGGGCGTAGATCTGGAATTACGCCATTCCGCCTTGCATCGGTCAGCCCTTTGGTAATGCGATGGGCCAGTACCACAGGCAGAGGCAGAAGCTGGGGTGTCTCCCGACAGGCGTAGCCGTATACAATTCCCTGGTCTCCTGCGGTGATCTCGTTTTCACCATTTACCGCCTCTGCAATATCCGGGGACTGATCATGAATATCCACTTCCACCTCGTAGTTCCCGGAATACCCGATCTGGCGGACGGTCTTGCAGACGATGTGGGGAATATCCGGCACGGAGTTGGTGGTGATCTCCCCAGCCACCGTGATCTTCCCGGCAGTTGCCAGCACCTCGCAGGCCACCCGGCTGTTGTGGTCTCCCAGTAGGCAGGCATCCAGCACTGCGTCCGCAATAGTGTCGCAGAGCTTGTCCGGGTGGCCCTCAGTGACCGACTCAGCGGTCAGAATGTAGTTATCTCTCATGGTGGTTCTCCTTTCCCTTATGTCTGGTTTTAACCTTGGGACGAATCATATCCCGAAGTTCCTGAAACAGGTTGGACAAAGAATCCTCCAGCGCCTGTTCCGGCAGCCCGTTCTGTTGGAAACCTTCCAGAATGCCAGTGTAGTAGCTGGGGACTGGCGTTGTGGGAATTCGCTTCCACTCATGGGTCATGACATAAGCCATAGCCCATACCTGTTTTCCGGATTTTGTGCGCAAGGGGACTTTCTGCTTATCATAGAGCTGTGGATATGCCTCATAGGTGTCGAGATTTTGCTCACATTCCGGCGTAAGTCGCCATAGCAGACCATGTACCTGACTGCCCTCCTTGAAGCGAATCGTTGCTACTCCGTAATCTCACCTTTCACGTTCAGATTTGTGTCGTTTCTTGAGGGATTCATAGCTGTCCTTGTCGTACCTCCAGGCCCGGTCTCCTTCCAGATTGGCCAGCAGATGATTACGGGTATTCTTGAACTTGTCACCGTTGCTGGCCTCCTCCGCATGAGCAATGACCGCGTCATCGTCCAGATACGAGTGATGCCGGAGCTGTGTGTTCTGCACCTGCTTGTTGCGCTTCATCAGCGAATCCAGCAAGGTGGTCATCGCCGTCTCATCGTTGGGGATCTCCCCTGTGCGGTAAACATCTCCCGTCACGGTGACGAAGCGGTTTGTCGCACCGGGCATATACACTTCCAGCCCTTTGCTGCGGTTGTTGATGTAATAGACTGTCTTGTCGTAGACAAAATCTTCCGGCACGCCAAAAAAGCCTCGCAGTCCCTTACCGGACGGAGACTTCTCAACATATGCCGTGGGGAAAATGGAAAGGACGGTCGCTGCTGTGTCGTTCAGCGTCCCGTCCTCTCTGAAACAGTGGTCGATATCAAAAGCGCCGATGCCGTTGCCGACCGCAATGCCGATGCCGTCGTACCCGCCCATGGCATAGGTCATGAGGGTGGTCTTGAAATCGGCAAATGTGCGCAGATCGTTGATTCTGGCCCGGTCACCGTTGGCCGGGTTGTACGGCATCTTGGTCTTCTGACCGCTTCGCTTTTCAAACTTCCAGACGCAGAACCGGCAGTCACTTTTCAGTCTCGCAGGGATATTCTTGATGTCTACCACGTTCTCGCCTCCTTCTTGGTAGTAGTGTCGGCAGTGCCCATGTTAAAGAACACCGCGATTGCCTGCTCCACTTCCCGCTGCTTGGCGATAGAGGTCAAGCTGCCCAGCTTGTTCAGCAGGGCGTTCTTTCCGATGGTCGTGACCTGCTCTGCCAGTGCGACAGAGTTGCGCAGATACGCATGGTCATTGATCATCTGGCAGTCTGCCTCTGCGATCTGGATGTGCGTGGGCAGACCCAACTTCTTCTGCACGGTGGTCAGGGGGATCACCGTGAGCGTGCTGGAAAACCGATTCGCCACATCGTTGCTGATGACCAGCACTGGGCGGCTGCCGCTTTGCACGGAACTGCCGTAATGGTCGCCCAGCTCGGCAAACCAGATCTCGAACCGCTGCACCGTCTGCTGTGGTGTCTCCTGCTGCGGTATGTCCCGCCGCAACGCTTCCTGCTGGGCAGACTTTTCAGTCCGGGCTGTGCGCTGCTTGCAGAGCAGCCGCCCTTTCTGGTTGATGTATTTATTCACATGAGGTCTTGAACGACCGTTTTTATTCTTGCGACCCAATGAAAACTCACCTCTTTTTCCCTGTCGATCGGCCTTGGGTTGATGTAAAAGTAAAAAGCCGGATAGAGAAATCACAGCTTTGGCGGTGAAACAATCGCCGCAACAAAAAAGCCGAAGCAAAGTCATTTCTGACTGCCTCGGCTATACGCTTCTCTATCCAGCTTTTCCAGTATAAATTATACCAAATTGAAGGCGTACCGTAAACAAGAAAAATGTTCAATCAAGTACGGTCGGCGTACAACGATGCTCGGAAAGTGTTCACTTTCCAAAAATAATTTTTTCCTTGCTTTCAAGATCTGGGAGAATCTTCTCCAGTTCCCTGGCAAACCCCCGGATTCCGACCTTCTTGTAGTGCGTTGCCGTGGTGCGGCTCATCGTCTTGCCATGCCCGACCTCAATGGCCTTGAGTGGCTGACCCCGAATAAAATGCTGCTCCAGCACCATCCGTGCCTTGAATGGCTCCACCTTCTGCAAAGCGATATTGAAGTCTCGCCGCCACTGATAGGCCATGAGGCAGCGTGTCGAAGTGTCCGCCGCCAGCTTCTCGTACATGGCTTTCTCCTTTGGATAAACTGCTTCATTTTCTGACTTTGCGTGCTTGTGGAGTTCTGCCTGGGCTTTCTGCTCTTCGGCTTCAATCATGCGGTATTTCTCGCAAGCAGAGACCACTGTGGCAAGCATGGCCTCCGTTACCTTCTCTGTATCTTTCAAAATTACGCCTCCAATCGTTCCAACGTCTGGGCAATCCCAGTAAGTGCCCTCTCCCGTTCAGCCTCCACGGTCTTCCGACCCAGCGGTTTCCCGGCACCGTCATCCACCGTGGGGATGGCTTTCCGCTGCACAAAGAGCTGCTGGGCAACGAGCTGTGTCCGCCCTCGCAGACTGCGCAACCCGATTTCAAACAACTCGATTTCCTCACAGACCCGGCGGTACGGAGTGATCAGTTCCTCATCCCGTCGCTCCTGAATTTCCCGGTTCATGGATGCCAGCACCTTGTCGCAGTTGAGGACGGTGCGCTCCACCGGGTTGGAGGTGCCGCTGGTATGGACACGCTCGCCCTGCTCATGCGCTCCCTGCGACAGCTTGTAGATGACCTCGTCCCGGGTATAAAACCAGGCGTGAGATTCGTCGATCTGCCGCTTGAGTTCCTGCTTTCTCGCCAGGAGCTGTGGATAGGAATCGGCCAGTTCTCTGGCTTTTTCCATATAGTCCGGTTTCTCCATAGATGTCTGCATCTCACCGGGATGTGTTTCTTCGCTCATGGTCAAGCCCTCCTTTCTGACCGATGTTCTGTATCACATGACTGCCGCAGCCGAGAGATTCTTTTTAGCAGCTTTTCTCTCGGCTCGTTCCCGTGCCTTTGCCCTGCCTCGCTCCCAGCGTTCAACATTGATATCTGCCTGCCGCTTTGCCTCCTGCATGAGGATCGCAGGGTCCAGATCGGTCAGGGTGCGATACCACTTCGAGTGGAAGAATCGCTCCAGTTTCTTTTTGCTGGACCGATGTTTCCATTCTTCCGGCTCCTGCACCAGCTTGAACAGTGCCTTCCGATAATCCTTGAATGCCTGCAAAACGATGGCGTTTGCCAGTTCTACATAGCACTCGGCGTACTCAACATTTCCCATCGGCGTACTCCTTGCCGTTCTTGCGAACCTCACTGACTGTGTCGTACCAGGGCTCCGGCACCTGATCCCTGGTCATCCCGAAGCGATAGATGCAGATGATGTGCCATGCAGCTTCGTACATCATGTCCAGCACTCTGCGGTTGGGTTCCGGCAGGGCTGCGGCATACTGGATGAAGTCCTCCACAAACCGGGATTCCTGCAAGTGCTTCGTTCCGCCGTTCTTCTGGCGTGCAATGATGACCTCGGCAAACCGGAAGCATCGCTTTTTGTTCTGCTGGATCCAGTCGTATTTCCAGGTGACCGCGTTCAAAATGGCCTTGCGCTGCTCCTGCGTGGTGACCTTGGGCGCATCGACCGACACGCCCTTCTCCGTCATCCGAGTGTAGTGCTCCATTGCCCGATCTTCCTTGCACATGTGCATCTGGCAGCGAATCTCGTTCAGGCGTGTGCTGCACATCATCTGCTCGATCATGTGCTCATAGGCTTCCTTCATCAGGAAATCGAGGTTCATCTTGAGATCTGCACAGCGGCGCACCGGGTTATCACCCAGCAGCTCACAGAGCAAGCCCGGCTCTCGGATAGGGTGGAACATCGCATACGGAACAATGAACCCCGCCTCATCCCGCTTGGGCTTCGTGCCCGTCACGGGAGCCGCTTTCTTGTAGACGTACTCCTTTGTGCTCGATGTCTTATCCGGGCTCAGTGCCGTATTCGTCTCCGATGCTGCCATGCGGTCGGCTTCCTTCAAAAACAAAATCTTATCCATTCTCTTTCCTCCGGACGATCTCTTTCCTCGTGTTTTCATGCTTCCAGCCGTGCTTTAACGGCGGAAATCAGCTTTTCTTGTGTCATGTCCTTCTGTTCAAGGGCTGCCATCACGTCCTCATCCACTGTGTCCTTGGTGATGATGTGGTGGATGGTAACCACCTGTGTCTGGCCTTGCCGCCAGAGGCGGGCATTAGTCTGCTGGTACAGTTCAAGGCTCCACGTCAGACCGAACCAAATCAGGATGTGGCCGCCCTGCTGGATGTTCAGACCGTGTCCAGCCGATGCCGGGTGGATCAGGGCGACCGGGATCTTTCCGGCATTCCAGTCTTTGATGTCATCACTTGTCTTGATATCGCACACCGGGATCTTGAGCTTTTCCAGATGGTTGATGATGCGTTCCCGATCATGCTTGAACCAGTACGCCACCAGAACCGACTGCCCATTGGCAGCTTCGATCAGGTCTTCCAGTGCTTCCAGCTTGTGGTCATGCAGAACTCTTGCCTTGCCGTTTTCGTCATAGACCGCACCATTGCTCATCTGCAACAATTTTCCTGTCAGTGATGCAGCGTTGGCGGCGTCTATGTCTCCATTCTTCAGCGGAATAAGTAGGTCGTGCTTGAGCATATCGTAGAGCTTGCGCTCGTCTGCGTTCATCTCCACCTCATACCGGGTAGGGATACAGTCCGGCATATTCAGGTAGTCCAGAGCCTTCATGGAGATGGTGATATCCGATATACGCTGGTAGATCAGCTCCTCGGCTCCCTCTTTTGGCTTGTACTGGAAGACCACGCCACTGGACGGATTCATGGACGCTGCCTTGAAATAGGCTTCACGGTAGCGGCCGATGAACTTGCCCAAACGCTCTCCTCCATCCAGAATTCCGATTTCACTCCAAAGATCCATGAGGCCATTGGAGGACGGTGTGCCGGTCAGTCCGACCCAGCGTTTCACATACGGGCGGACTTTGCGCAAGAACTTGAAACGCTGGGACTGATAGTTCTTGAAGGATGACAACTCATCGATCACGACCATGCTGAAGTCCCAGCGCATTCCGTTCTTCTCGTAGTACTCCACCAACCACTTGACGTTTTCCCGGTTGACCACATAGATCATAGCCGGGTGATGGACGGCGGCGATGCGTGTCTTCACATCGCCCACGACGATTGAAATGTCCAGATTTTTCAGGTGATCCCACTTCTCGATCTCAGCCGGCCATGTGTCTCTTGCGACACGCAGCGGCGCAATGATGAGAACCTTGTTGACCTCAAATGTGTTCAGCATGAGGTCTTGGATTGCGGAAAGGGTGATGACGGTTTTTCCTCAGCCCAAGCCCATATCCAGGAAAAGAGCTGCAATGGGATGGGTCTTGATATACTCCGTGCAGTATCTCTGATAATCATGCGGAATGAACTTCATTTGGGCATCACCTCGCTTTCCGGCAGAATTACCTGTGGCATATCAGGAATCCTCGCCCCGATGCCCTGTGGAATGGGTTCACCGGGATTCCAATGGACAAGTGCATCAATGGCAGGCTGGATCTGCTCCGGGCGGTCTACGCAGAACACCGGAAAGCCCAGTGCTTCAAGCTGCTGCCGGCGCTTGCGCTGCAACAGCCGCATCTGCTTACCGGGGGCTTTCAGCTCCACAAAGGCACACTTACCGCCCAGCAGCAGGACCAGTCTGTCCGGCACACCGTTCATGCTCTGACTGGTAAATTTAAGAGCCTGCCCTCCGGCGGCTCTCACGGCTTCCACGAACTGGTGCTCGACCTCACTCTCCCTCACTCTGCTTCCCCTCCTCTGCCCGCCACACGCCAGTGCGCGGACGTTTCTTCTTTTTCTTTCTGCGTTCCTCCAACAGCACATGACCGATGGCGGCATCTGCCGTGGGGTCTGGATAGCTGCGGTTGTGCCGCCTTTCGGGCGGACTTTCATCCTTGTGTTCGACCCAACGAACAGCCAGTGTTTCTTTTTCCACCCTACTCACCTCACCGGTTGAGTTCTTTCCACTGAGCCGGCTCCATGGTGGCGACCTGCCAGCCGATGCCCTCCAATGCCGTAGCCCGGTCATACGAGGCAACGTCCTGTGACGCTCTAGTGACTGCATTGGACAAGCCGTACAGGGACAAGTCGCCGCCGGCGATGAGGTACTTGAGGATGCCCTCCTGCTCATCGGCGTTGATGCCGTAGCTTTGAGAAGTGAGCTGCACCACATCCTGCACCTTGCCGGTGATGGGGACTGCCATAGACTCCTGCAAACGTCCCACCACCTGTGCGAAACGTGCCTCATCAATGGCTGCCATGGTGGTGTCTCGGAGTTTCAAGAGGAACGCCTTGTCCTCCGCTTCCATGGTCTCATCCGAGTACAGCGTGAAGCTGTCCTCGACCGCCTTTGCCTGACGGCCCACATGATGGCGGCGTTCGCCCATGTCATTGACCACCATTCCGTTGGTGCAGACCAAACGGTAGACCAGCGGCTGGATGGACACAGCTCCCAGACCCACCTCAGAGTTGGAGATCATCACGCCAGCCTGTACGATGTCGCCTTTGCGGACTTCCATTTCCAGACGGTGGTTGACCACTTTGAGGTACAGCCGGTTTTCCGTCACCTCGCAGGACATGACCTCGTACTGGTCGTTGCCTGCAAACAACGGCAGCACCGATGTGGCGATCTCCATGTTGTCGATACGGTGGTATCGCTCAGACAGCAGCGCACGTGCGACCTGCCCGGAGCCGTAGTCCATAGACCGCACCATGTAGGAGCTGGTTCTGTCTGCAAACCAAGCGTTCACGTTCTCCGCCAGCAGTTCCGGTTTCTGGCTCTGCATCAGGTCATAGTACTTGGCCGGGATGCCCAGCGCCGATGCCACCTGACGGTGGAAAAGCGAGGTGGTGCCGAAGGTAATCTGCCGGTCTGTGGTCAGATGGTTCAGCTCGAAGGTGTGCCCATCTTCCCGGAGGCGCATCCCCTGCGCCGGGCTGATGAAGTCCTGCTTTGCCTTGTTCTGGCGATCCAGTTCTACAAGGACTTCCTGCAGATTTCTGCCTGTTTTCATATGCTTTCCTTTCTACGGCGCATATTTATGCGCCCTCTTATACGCCGGTGCCCTTATAACAAGGGCACCGTGTTTTGTAGTTCTCAGCTCTCTTACAGCTCTCGATGGATCATCTGGCGGATGATCTTGACCGCTCCCTGCATCCGGGCACGGTTCAGCCGGGTGTCGTGCAGCAGGATGTCCAGAGCATCCACTTCCTCCCGGATGTCGTTCAGGATGCCCCGGTAGTGGTCAGCAAGGCGTTCATTGTCCTGCTCCAGTCGGTCAAACTCTTTTTCGTAGTCATCGATATCCGCTACATTCGTGTTGATGTAGCTCTCGATTTCACGGGCCAGTTCCTCACCGGCATAGTCGGACACGGCTTCCAGCAGATCCCGGATGCCAAAAGGCGTCAGGATCTTGCCGTCCTTCATCTCAATGGCGTGCGGCATCTGGTCACCTCAATCCTTAAAGTAGTAGTCGCCCTTATACCCGGCGGCTGCCAGCGGAAGATCATCGCACCAGTCCGGATTAGCCGCCATGAGCTGGCAGATCTCCTCAACCGTGTACTTGCCCTTGGGGGCTTCGATGATGACCTCGTCATGGACGTGCGCCACGATGTTCAAGCCTTCATCCTCGATCCGAGCCATGGCTTCAGCCAGAATGTCCCGGGCAATCGCCTGTGTAGCGTTCTCCACCAGACGACCGGAGTAGGTCTCCTGCCGTGCCCACTTGTGGTTCTGGCCCACACCCTCGTAGGTCAGGCTCATGCGTCCGAAGCGATTCGGCTGCTGTTTAGGCACGAGGTATGCCAGCTTTCGACCGGAAGGCAGCACCATCCAGAGCGTTCCAGAAGAAAAGGCAAAGCTGATTCTGCCGATATCCTGCCGTTCCCCGGTCTTGAAGGCCTGCATTGCAGCCTTCTCCACGTCCCACCAATACTGCACGATCTTGGGGTTGGCTTCACGCCATGAGTCGATGATCTCCGGGAGTTCTTCTTCCTTCAGTCCCATCTGCAAGGCGCCCATGCTGATGAGCGCACCGGAAGAACCGCCGTAGCCGCAGGCCAACGTTGCGATTTTCCCTTTCTGGCGCAGGTCACCGTTGATGCCGTGCTTGACCACCGGGACATGGAACATCTGGGAAGCTGTGGCGCAGTAAAGATCCTCGCCGTTCTTGAAGGCATCCAGCACCCACTGCTCCCCTGCCTCCCAAGCAAGCACCCGGGCTTCAATGGCGGAGAAGTCCGCCACGATGAACTCGCATCCATCCTTCGGGATGAGCATGGTGCGGATGAGCTGGGAAAGGACATCCGGTGTGTTGCCGTAAATGCTCTCCACCATGTCAAAGCAGCCCATCTTCACGAGTGTTCTTGCCTCATCCAGCGTGGAGATGTGGTTTTGCGGCAGATTCTGCAACTGGATATTCCGGCCGGAGTAACGTCCGGTGCGGCTTGCACCGTAGAACTGGAACAGTCCTCTGGCTCTGCCGTCCGGACAGACACAGCGTTCTGCGGCCTGGTATTTCTTGACGGAGCTCTTTGCCATCTGAAGCCGGAGCTTCAGCATATCCATTGCCTCGGCATCCACACCGTTCTTGTCCAGCTCGCCAATCATCTCAGTGACATTCTTCTTTCCCAGCGTGTCCATTGAGATGCCACGCTCATCCAGCCAGGTCTTAAGCTGCGATACGGAATTCGGGTTCTCCAGCCCGGTCAGCTCATACGCTTTCGTAGTCATGGCATCCGACAGAAGCAGGTCGCAGGTGATAGCCTGCTGGACCAGTTCCGTGTCGATCCTTACGCCACGGTCGTTGATACGCTCATTTACCCGGTAGTGATGCCACTCTCGGTCGGGCATCGGGAAGCGTTTCAGCCGCTTGTAGATGTCCACCTCCGTGTTAACGTCCTGAATGCAGTAGTACTTGAACTTCGCCCAGTCTTCCGGGAGGTGGTGTGGGAGGTTTCTGGTTCTCCCGCCGTTGGACTTGGTCGGCTTGCAGGGCGCAGAAAACAGCTTGATGAGCCGTTTGCCCTCCTCGTCCTTTTGCTGTGTGGTTCTCAAGACCTCGCCTACATCTTTCAAAGCCATCGGCAGGGTCAGTGAAGCCGCCATGACCATGGTGCAGATCCAGTTGTCCGGCGACAGGAATGCGCCGGGTTTGAGATACTGTCCGGGATAGTACTGCTGGAGATAGCGGGAGAAGCTTACACGCTCGAAAGCCGCATTGTGAGCGATCAGGGTTACGTTGCTGTCCTCGAAATCATCCAGAAGCTCCTGCGGAAAGGAATCACCAGATGCAAGGTCTACCAGCTTCGTTTCGCCAAAACCATCACCCTCGTCCGTTGCCCATGCAATCAGAAGGATCTCGAAGCTGGGGTCGGAAACATAGCGGTACAGACCGCATTTCTTGATGTCTGCTTCGCAGTAGGTTTCAATATCGATCAGTGTTTCTTTCAAAGTTCATCACCTCGATCTGTCATGTAAAAAAGGAGGGAGCCGAAGCCCCCTCCCGGTCCATGTGTACTTAGCGCAGGTAATCCGGCAGTTCCTCACCGGCACCGCCGCCGAGGACTTCCTCGTCATCCTCCAGTGCGCTGAAATCTGCATTTGCGGAGGCACGACCGGACAGGCGGTCACCGTCCTTGACGAACTGGATGTTGCCCAGACCAGCCGCCACGCCACGATTGCCATTGGCGTTGAAGGCGTAGAAGTTGACGCTGACATTGCAGTAGCAGCCGGAATAGACCATCATGGGGTCAAGGACAGGCTGCACATGGCGGTCAACCACCTGCGGAGCGTCCTTGCTGGTAGCGTTCAGGAAGAAATGCTCCTGATAGTTCTCATCGTCCGGGCGGTCGATGTCGCCGTCACGCAGGGGCATCTTCAGATTGGGAGGCACCTTGCCGCCCCACTTGCGAACCTTACCGTCCTCCTTCGCAGCTTCAATTGCCTTGTGGATCGCCAGCAGGGTTTTCTTGTCCTCCTTGGGGATCAGGCAGGACACGGAGTACTTTGCTTCGCTGCCATTGATGCTCTTGGGCTCAAAGATGGCGGCAAAGGAAATGCGGCACGGGATAACGACCTTGGTCGCATTCATCGTCTTGTTTGCAGTAGCCATAGATTTGTAATCCTCCATTGTGTTTTATTCGAGTGGTGTGAATTCGTCTGCGACAGTATCAAGATCAACCGCCGGTCTGGGGTCAGAGTCAGGGACAAGTGCCAGCTTGCCAGGCGGTTTTACCACAAACTCACCCAGAACTTCCTGAAATTTCTTCTTGCCCATGAGCTTTTCAAACTCGGTCAAGGAGATCATCTCAGTCTTATAGATATCGGTATACCCAGCCTGTATGGCGGCTCCCGCCACCGCTTTGGGGTCAAGGAACTGCCGCTTGCTGCGACCTTCCACCACCTTGTACCCATCCCAGCAGACACCGTGGTTGATAGCCTCGGAGCTGACATAGGCGAAGATGGCCTCGATCCAGGATTCAATGCGGTTCAGCGTGGGAAGCATCTTCTCGATATCCGTCTTGGACAGAAGTGCCGGGGACTTGAAGGTTGGTGCCGTGGTGTCCGGGTCATAGGCTGCGGTGGCATCCGTTTCTTCCTGTTCATCTGCCAAAACGCCGGAATCCAGATCCAGGAATTCCGTTTTGACCAGTGCCAACGCCTCATCGGCGCAGGCTTTGCAGGAAGTACGGGCACGGCAGAACCGGCACCAGTCACCGGGAACCTGCTCGCCCTTGCCTTCAAATGCAAGTCTGGCTCTGGGGCGGACATAGTTTTCTGCCCAGTCCAGCAGCTCTTCCACACTGCATTCAAAAGTCGAGATGTTTTCCAGCCGGGGCTGGATGATGGTCATGGACACCTTGGTGATGCTATACAGATACCCATATGCGTGGTAAGCACCGAGAGCATATAGCATCATCTGTGGGTTATGGTCACAGCTGACAAACACGCCTTTTCCGTTTTTATAGTCCATGACATAGAGGGTACCGTCTGCGATGATCACGCAGTCGCCGGTACCGAATCCCTGCGGAACGAGATAGCTGTAGTCCAGCCGTTCCTCCACCATGACCAACGGATGCGGGCAGGTTTCCTTTATGCGCTCGACTGTGGAGATGATGTACTCCGCATAGATGTCGGTATTGGCATCCATCTCATCGGTGTCGAACTCGGAGGTCGGACGCCTGACACGCTCGTGCAGGTACTTGCGGAGCTTGTACTCGCCCAGCGCATGGGCGGCTGTTCCCTCCTCGGCGTACACCGAGAATTCATTGGGAAAATTCTGCTCCAGACGAGCCGATGGCGTACAGTTGAGCCATCTTTTCGAGCTGGACGCAGAGAGGATCGCGTGTACTTCGGGCATACGGCACCTCCGTTACAGCTGGGAGATGTCTGCGAGGAACGCCTCGTACTTCGCTGCCGGCAGTTCAGAAAGCTGACCCACGCCGTAGGTCTTCAGCAACTGACCGATCTTCTCGTTGTTGCTGCGCTTCTGCTTGATCTTCGCCACGATGACTGCCGTGATCTCATCCTTGGAGATGGTTACCGCAGGCTGTTCGGTTTCCGCCTTTTGGGTGGTGTCCAAATCAAAGGGCAAGTCATCTGCCGAGTCATCCGGGAAATCAGGAAGTTCCTCTTTCGCCTCCTCATCAGGGCTTTCCTCTGCCTGAGCTTCTTCGGTCGGCTCCTTGGGCGTCTCCTCCATCGTGGTCCGAACGTCCTGTTCCTGTTTGCGAGGACGCTTCCCCGGTTTCTTACGAGGGTGAGGCACATCCTGTACCCTTGGTGCTGTGTCCACAGCAGGGAGCTTGGCCGGAGGGAGCAGTTTATCCTCGTCCTCCGCATCCTCAGAAGTGAACTCCAGGAGTTCGATCTGCTCTGCCATGCCCTCGCACATTCGGGTCAGGCCGCGGAATACCTCCGTCAGCCCATCCACGATCTTCTTGGGGCCGGTCAGCATTTCACTCATCCTCGTCCACCTCATCCTCACCGTAGACAGAATCCAGATACTCAGCCTGAGCATCCAGAACCATCACGACGGCATCCTTGCACAGACCGGTCTTGGTGCAGATGGCGTCGATCATGGCCTCGATGTCGATATCAGGCTCTTCGTCCTGATCCTCGACACCATTGAAATAGGTGTTGCTGGTGCTGCGCTCATCCAGATGGATGTGGAGGTTCTCGACCTTCAGCATCACCGGGAGAATACGGCGCACTTCCGGGGCGCTGGTATTCTGGTTCTTATCGTTCATCATTGTGTTGCTCACTTTCCGCAGCCTTGGGCTGCATCTCCTGTTGACCGTCATCGGTCATGGTGTACTTCTGTGCAAGGCTCTTGACGAGCAGTTCTGCCACTCGCCCGGGTTCAGGAAGGGTATGCACAGGCTTCCCCAGTTCTTTCGCCTTGGCGATTTCCTGTGCCATGCCCTCCGACACCGTGTCGCCAAACACCCAAAACTCATCTGCCTGTTCCAGCCATGACAGTCCAAACTGCATCCCGGCAGCACGTTCTGCCGCCAACTCATCCTTGAGAAAACGAGTGAAGTACAGATGTGGTGCCAGCGGTTGGATGCCCATCATGGCGAGGATGCGGCAGGCTTTGAGTGCCCGTTCGATATTGGACCGCTGTTCTGCCTCCCTGTCCGCCTCGGATACTGCGGTGGGTCGGAACGGAGAGCAGACATAAACGGTCTTTGGGGCGGTGCTGCCGCCGGGCGGTCGCACCGGAGCCGGATTCTTTAAGGGATTGTTCTGGGGATTCTTGATGTTACTCATGGGGTGTAACCTCCTTAGATGTATTCGTGAGAGGAAGTCCTCTCATAATGCTTACTGAAATTCGGGAAAAGGTACCCTATTTTCAAAAACTTTTCTTGAGCTTTTTAATTGCGGCAGCCATAATTTTGCTGACCACGGGTCTTGCAATCCCCAATTCTTCTGCGATTTCATACTGGTTCAGCCCTTTATAGAAGTAGAGCTGGACGATTTCCTGCTGACGTTCCGTGAGCTTGCTCATAGCAGCGTACAACTTGCGAATTTCTTCCTCTGCCAACATTTCGGCATTTTCTTCATCCATGAAGTCTACCATAACAGCATCCGACCAGTCAGAGCCATCGCAATCCAAACTGGCGGCCTCATTGATGGCAACCGTCTTGCTGCGGTTGCTCTCCATCCGGCGTTCACCTTCCATGACCAGACGCACTGACCACTCGGCATCCTCGAACACTGCCGCCGGAACGACCTCGTATGTACCGTCATTGAAGTCGTAGCGGTAGTCGCCGCAGCGATTGATTGCCATGACCGTGTGTGCGCCATCCTCCTCATAGACGGCGTAACCATTTTCATAGGCCGTGAGCGTTGCACCACCCACTACGGTTCTAGCGGCAATCACAGGATGCATCTCCATGAGCTGTGCGTACTTCGGCAGCTTCTTTTCGATAACCGCAGCAACCGTGTTCTTCAACTCACGCAGAGAAATGTGTGCGTTGACTGCCAAGTCCTCGACAGCCTGTGCCACGCTCTCCACTGCCTGCGTTAACGGCTGGCGGATCTCCATTGCGCCATAGCCACCGTAGATTGCAACTGCTCCGTTCATCATGTTAGTCATTTTCTTGTCCTTTCCCCCGGACTCTGGGAGGGAGAAGGATACCGATGACGGAAGCGGAACAGGGCTCACATTCTGAGCTGGGACTGCCTGCAAATGCAAAAAGCCCGATTCCAGAGATGGGAGGTACACCCATAGACCGGCTGTTTCACCTCCAGCAGATGACATCTGCCGGTTGGTAAAACTCCGTTATGGTATCCTTCGCCTTCTCTAGAATCGGGCTTACGATATTATTTTTTGCTCTTGGGGCTTGTCCTTTTGGGTTCGTCCCTTGAACTGACTACATGATAACAAAATCGCTCATCTTTTACGCCATCCAAGCGGTTGATTCGTCTCTACCAAATGGTAGATTTTCAGCAAATAAAAAAAGACCCGCACAATGATTTCTCATCATACGGGTCACAACAGGCTCTGTCTGAGAGTCAGTGTGTTGATTTCACTGACAATCAAATCTTGATATTTGGGGTCTAGCATCAATAGCTGTTTGATTGCCTCCTCTAAAACCGGACTTGGTTTCTTCTCGGCTTTCTCCTCCTTTTCGGATTGCTTTTCCTCTTCTTGTCTATTTTCTTTGTAGGAGTCTGGAATGAGGCTCTCCATCGGGACACCGAAAGCCACGGATGCCTCATACGCAGTATGTAGGCTCATCTGTCTTTCGCCTTTTTCGTATCGGTGAACCGAGTTTGGCTCAACATGGATTTTCTCAGCCAGTTCCGGCTGAGTCATGCCAGCTTTTTCACGCAATGCCAGCAGCGTGTTACCAGCATCATACTTAAACTGCTTGTCATCTTTCGCGGATGCCATCTCGGTTCACCCCCTTCCATACTGCAAATGCAAACAAAAAAAGACCGGAGCTGCTAAGACTCAGTGACTTGATAAAAGTACACTATCCTAGCTTCTCCGGTCTTTGTATATACAAAGATTCCGATTGCGAAGTCAGATCGAACTGAAATTATAGTCCAATTCTCGAATGAGCATACTTATCCCCTTACATAATTCATAAAAGCATTCTTTGTTTGCGAGTTATTTACCCAGAGTTCTATTGCGCTTTGAAAAAAACCGTCTCTACTGCTTTTCTAATTATGTATTTTGGATCTGTATGCCTTAAATCAAGAAATCTGTTTCAGCTTTACTAATCACACATATTTTTGCTGAAACACTTAGACCACTTATATTGCTATTTCAATTCAGAGTCTTAAAGTTCTCGCATCTTCGGTTATCCTTTCTGTTCAATTATGTTGTATTGCATTTACACTATGAAATTGAGATGATGGGTTAAGTCCTCCTTTTGGCTTAAATCCCATAATGATTATATCACCAAAATTATCCAGCGTAAATACCATTTCGACATCTTTGGACAGAATACCAAAGCCGGAGTTCTGTTTTTGTGCAAGTTCACTTGCGCGCCCCTATAAACGCAAAAAAGCCGGAATAGACTCCTAAAATCCGAAAGAATTTCAGATTTTTTGAAGTCTACCCCGGCTTACTACGCATTCGAGCAGCACCAAACAGGCAGCAGTTTAGTTTTTGACTGGCTCACACGATTCCGATGAGCCAAGTGTGCGGATTCATACCCGCATCTTCTCTCCCGTATCCTCAAATTTGAGGCACGGACCGGCGCAGCACTGGGCCGCCAGGTCATCTAGGTACTCATAGGCTTGCAGCTTTCCGTTCTTTACATACGCCACAGCCTTACGCCCGTTAACCGTTGCACGGACTGCAAGCAGCATCCGTTTGCCTTGGGTCGTATAAATTCCGCAGTTTGCTTCCAACACTATCACCCAACCTTTTCTGGAGATCAATATTCCAAAAGTCGAAACACACGCTGGTACCAAGGCGCATCTTCCAAACTTTTCTTCCATCTTGCGCTTGACAACTTGCGTGTTGTGCGCTAATATAAATATGCAAGTTGCGTTTACAATTCACATTATACGAGCCAACTTGCATATTGTCAAGCGCAACATAACTCACAACGCGCTATCAACTAGGAGGAAACGACCATGAAGTTCGGTGAGAAAGTCAGGAAAGCCCGACTTGCTGCTAAGTACTCTCAAAAGCAGCTCGCGGAAATGACCGGCATTGCACTACGCACCATCCAGAATTATGAAAGCGGAGAACGGATGCCAAAGCAAAAGGAGACATATCCTCTGCTCGCCGATGCACTCGGAATTGAAGTCAGCTCCCTCATGGACGATAACGCCGAGTTCGTTCTGAAGGCCACCGAGAAATATGGTTCTAAGGGACACGAGCAGGCCGAACGCCTTATTAAAGAGGTATCCGGTTTGTACGCTGGCGGTGAATTGGCTGAGGAAGATATGGAGGCCATGATGCGCGCCTTCCAGGAAGCGTACTGGAAAGCCAAAGAGAAAAACAGAAAGTACGTTCCTAAAAAATACCGGGGCATTTCAGAATCCGGCAGCGAATCCTGATTTACAGCTTTCAGCTGTTCCCCATGATATGGAGTGAAGTGCAATCATGATTAGTAGGAAAGCCTCCATCTTGCCGGGTCGTCTGGCTCGAAAATACAAATCCACTGACCCGTTTGAAATTGCCGAAGCCCTCGATATTGAGGTTTTGGAGCGAAGTGATTTCAAGCGGCAGAAAGGTGCGTTCAAGGTCATCTTGAACAACAGTTTCATTTTCATCAATGCCAACCTGTCAGATGAAATGAAGCGACTCGTGTGTGCCCACGAACTGGGCCACGCTCTTCTTCATCGCTCTCTCGGAAAGTCTGAAACCGGGCTGATGGAGTTTGAGTTGTTTGACATTACAAGTACGACCGAATACGAAGCGAACCTCTTCGCTGCCAATCTGCTTCTTGACGAAAGCTCGATTGAGGAACTGGTCAGTGATGGCTTTGACATCGTCCAGATTGCGCGGCAGCTCGGCACAAACGTAAACCTGCTGCTTCTGAAACTACAGCAGATGAACGATGACAACCGCTTTCGTCTCCCCGATATGCCCGACCGAAATTTTCTCGGTGTCATCTCGGATGATGCCGGCCACCTTTAATAGTTGGAGGTGACCCACATGGCAGTACCCAAACGAATCAAGATCGAGCGTGTCTATGTAAAGGTCGCCTCGGAGTTTGATTCAACCGGCTATATGCAGCCAACATCCATCACCTGGGCGGACGGCAGGACTTTCCCTATCGAAACCGTCCGGGACTTCCGGCCGGCAGGAACCGCAGACAATGACTGCAACGGAGACTGTTTCACTGTCCTGATCCAAGGACAGGAGAAGCACCTGTTCTTTGAACACATCGACCCCCGCTTCACCGGCCGGCTCGGCCGCTGGTATGTAGAACGGGCAACCTAATGGAAGGAGGGACACAGTATGCAGAGAACGTACCTTGCGATAGACCTCAAATCATATTACGCTTCCGCAGAATGCGCTGCCCGGCATCTCGACCCGCTGACCACAAATCTGGTTGTGGCCGATGCCAGCCGCACGGAGAAAACCATCTGCTTGGCTGTGTCACCATCGCTGAAGTCCTATGGCATTCCCGGTCGAGCTCGACTCTTTGAAGTCGTGCAGCGTGTCAAGGAAGTCAACAACGGTCGCTTGCGTGATGCCATCCGAAACCGCACTGCTGTGTACAAAGATGGGACTCCTTCTCTGGCAGCTCCATCCTACGATGCCACCGCCCTTGCAGCAGACCCCTCTCTTGAAGTATCCTATCTGGTGGCACCACCCCGGATGGCGTACTATGAGAAGATCTCACGGCAGATCTACGGAATCTATCTCAGGTACATTGCTCCGGAGGACATCGTGGTCTATTCCATCGATGAGGTGTTTATCGATGCCACCGCATACCTTACCCATTATAAAATGTCTGCCCACGACCTCGCCATGACCATGATCCGGGAGGTATTGTACACCACCGGCATCACCGCCACCGCCGGGATCGGCACCAATCTATACTTGGCAAAGCTGGCAATGGACATTACTGCCAAGCACGCTGCCCCGGACAAGGATGGTGTACGCATTGCAGAGCTCGATGAAGAATCCTTCCGGTATCTGCTCTGGGATCACAAACCTCTCACGGACTTCTGGCAGACTGGTCCCGGCACAGTCCGCAGACTGGAAAAGCATGGCATCCATACGATGGGTGAGTTGGCAAGAGCCAGCATTCACTTCCCTGAGATACTATATAAGGAGTTCGGTATAGACGCTGAGATTCTCATCGACCACGCCTGGGGGCTGGAACCCTGCGGGATGAAAGAGATCAACGCCTATCGCCCGGAAACCAACAGCCTGTCCGAAGGGCAGGTACTCTCCTGCCCGTATTCCTATGACAAGGCCCGAATCATCGTCCAGGAGATGACTGACAGTCTGGTATTCCAGCTCACGGACAAGGGACTGGTCACGGACAGCCTGACACTGGACATCGGGTACGACCGGGAGAACTGTGACAAGGGTGTCTACCACGGTCCAGTTCACATTGACCACTACGGACGCACTGTTCCGAAGGGTGCTCACGGCAGTACACGACTGGACAACCCGACCAATCTCAGCAGCCAACTGATGGCTGCTACCACGGAACTGTTCGACCGCATTGACAACAGAAATCTAACTGTGCGGAGAATAACAATAGCGGCAAACCGTGTAGTCAAGGATCAGGGCATCCTACAAGTAGATCTGTTCACTGACACCAGCAAGCTGGAACGGGAGAAATCCCTGCAGGCAACCATGCTCGGCATCAAGAAGAAGTTCGGAAAAAACGCTGTTCTGAAGGGCACCAACTATCTGGAAGGCACAACCATGCGAGAACGGAACGGTCAGATAGGCGGCCATAAGGCTAAATAACGAAACAAGGAGGATTCCATGGCAGACTTCAAGAATACCAAAGAGGGACGAACCGTCGCTCGGAAGTATGCGGACATCCTCCATCTCAGCCGTCCTGAACCTCCAGTAAAGCATCCCCGGATGGCACTCTCAAACCGGGCAAAGATATTCAGCCCCTTCGCTGCGCTGCGTGGCTTCGATGACGAGATTTCCAGCGAAGGAGCCAGCAAGCTGCTGGTGAAGAAGGTAGAACTCTCTGACGAGGAGAAGAACAATCTCTCCGACAAGCTCCTGCAGGTCAAAAAGGGCATGAAGGTCGTGGTGCGGTACTTCGTGAAAACCTCAGAGAGCACTGGCAAGTACATAAGTCTGACTGGCACAGTTGTTATGATCGACCCAGTTTATTGTGAGCTGAAGGTCATGCAGGACAGTGATAGAAAAGCTGTGGGCATTGAAAAAGGACTGCCGGTCGTCATTTCTTTCGATGACATTGCTAATCTTTCCGGTGAGGGTATCACTAGTATTGAGGACTACCTTGGGATTGAAAAGTATCCTGATGACATATAAACTCCTACATGACAAAGGAAGTGCAAAACACCTTGAACTACTATTTCTGCGATGTCTGCCGCTACTGCTTTGAGGCAGAGACGCTGCCTGACCGTTGCCCAGACTGCGGCAAAACGGTCTATCAGAACAGACCCGCCATTCGCCTGGCAACCGAAAAAGAAGTACAGGATCTTCTCCGGGCCCGGGATGAGGAATGGGAATAAACCAATTGACTGCCTTCTGTGGTATCCACGGAGGGCAGTTTTATTTCTGTCACAAACTATGCTCCCGTGCCCTTATCACTTCGTCATCTTCTCTTTAACCTTTTTCGGCACGTCAATCAAGCCAAATCGGTAGAACAGCCCATAGATATACGACACACCCCGGATATCTCCCAGCGCCTTGG
>OIWL01001728.1_pt1 | contig 21572 bp, 19 predicted proteins | sample 1587561 | NCBI WGS metagenome assembly OIWL01 (sample SAMEA3888903, study PRJEB22519) | human gut metagenome | biome: human gut; feature: human-associated habitat; material: faeces | place: Denmark | collected 2010 | reverse complement strand
AGCTTTGATCATACCGTACTACTTATATAGAAAAAAACATGCTTACGATTAAGGAGAATTGAACATGGCCAAATCCGAATCTACCAAATACCGACTCGCCGAAGCAATGAAAACCTGCATGAAGACCACTTCTGTCGATGATATCACCATCCGCCAGATTGTGGAAGTCTGCGGCGTCACACGCCAGACCTTTTACCGCAATTTTCTTGATAAATATGATCTGATCAACTGGTATTTTGACAAACTTCTTCTTAAATCATTTGAACATATGGGCGAAGGTACCACTGTTTATGACGGACTGGTCAAAAAATTTGAATATTTAAAGGAAGAGCACCTGTTTTTCGCTGCAGCATTCCGCTCTGACGATCAGAACTCTTTAAAAGAACATGATTTTGAACTGATTCTGGAATTCTATTCAAACCTTATTTTCCAGAAAACCGGAAGACGCCCGGATGCAGAAACTTCATTTCTTTTAGAGATGTACTGCCGTGGCTCGATTTACATGACTGTCAAATGGCTGCTTGGCGGAATGAAATTTCCGCCTGTGCAGCTTGCAAAACAACTGGTACTTGGCATGCCGGAAAAACTTGTGCAACTCTTCACTAATTTGCATATTTTGTCTTAAGCTTTTGTATAAATGTTACACTTTTCATATTCTGTAACTTTTTTTACCGCCTTCTTATTGTTAAAATAGTATCAGAAACAAGTGGTTTTACCATAAACGAAAAGGAGATATGTATCATGGCAAACAGAATTATGTTAAATCAGACATCTTATCACGGAGCAGGCGCGATTCAGGAGATCGCGAACGAGGCGAAAGCCCACGGCTTTAAAAAGGCGTTCGTATGTTCCGACCCGGATCTCGTAAAATTCAAGGTTACCGCCAAAGTAACCGACATTCTGACCGCAAACGGTCTTGACTACGAGCTCTACTCCGATATTAAGGCAAACCCGACGATCCAGAATGTCCAGCACGGTGTTGAAGCATTTAAGGCATCCGGCGCTGACTACCTGATCGCCATCGGCGGCGGCTCCTCCATGGATACCTCCAAAGCGATCGGCATCATCATCGCAAACCCGGAATTTGAGGATGTAAGAAGTCTTGAGGGTGTTGCACCGACGAAAAAACCGTGTGTTCCGATCATCGCCGTTCCGACAACAGCCGGTACTGCTGCCGAAGTTACGATCAACTATGTTATCACCGATATCGAGAGAAAACGTAAATTTGTATGCGTTGACCCGCATGACATGCCGATCATTGCGATCGTTGACCCTGATATGATGTCCTCCATGCCGAAGGGACTTACCGCTTCTACAGGTATGGATGCCCTGACCCATGCCATCGAAGGTTATACAACAAAGGCTGCCTGGGAAATGACCGATATGTTCCATCTGAAAGCCATCGAGATCATCTCAAAATCTCTGCGCGGTGCTGTAGCAAACACAAAGGAAGGCCGCGAGGGAATGGCTCTCGGTCAGTACATTGCCGGTATGGGCTTCTCCAACGTTGGTCTTGGTATCGCCCACTCCATGGCACACACACTCGGTGCTGTCTATGATACCCCGCACGGTGTTGCCTGCGCAATGATGCTTCCGATCGTCATGGAATATAATCAGGAATGCACCGGCGAGAAATACCGTGAGATCGCGCGCGCAATGGGCGTTGCAAATGTTGATTCCATGACTCAGGACGAATACCGGAAAGCAGCTGTTGACGCTGTAAAGAAGCTTTCCGCGGATGTCGGAATTCCGTCTGTCCTTGAGGCGATCAAAGAGGAAGACCTTCCGTTCCTTGCAGAGTCCGCACATGCAGATGCCTGCGCGCCGGGCAACCCGAAGGATGCCAGCGTAGAGGACCTGAAAGACCTGTTCCGCAAAATCATGGCGTAAAAATGCCTTCTCGCATTTATGAAAAGAGCTCCGGCAAAACTGGCCGGAGCTCTTTTTATCTGTCGCTTTTTATCACATGCACTTCTCACCCATTAGTGCATAATGTCATAAACCACACCGCAGAAGATCTTTACTGCATTCGGAAGAACCTGTTCGTCGATATCGAAGATACGGCTGTGACCCGGGCCGGCTTCGTGGGTGAGGACGCGCATGAAGGTCGCCTGTCCGCCCTGTTCCTGAACACGGTTCATCATGTAGGAGACATCCTCGCTGCCGCCGTTTTTGCTGCTCATTTCCTTCGCAACCGGCAGATGGAGATCTTCCTCGCAGACTCTCTTCACCCGCTCCATCAGCGCTTCACTGCTCGTCAGGGAGTTTGCCGCGCCCATAAGCTTCATCTCGCAGGTGCATCCGTGCATTTTTGCCGCGCTCTCGATAATGTTCACTGCGTAATTTTTCATGTACTCGTTGATCTCGGTGGTCTCACCGCGAACCTCGATCTCCATCTTCGCCTCGTCCGCGATAACATTCCGTCCGCTTCCGGCGACAACGGTTCCCACATTTACTCTGGACACGCCGCCGGAGTGACGCGGAATCGCATAAAGGTTTAAGATCGCCGTTCCCACTGCCAGCATGACATTCCGTCCAACCTCCGGAGATCCGCCCGCATGGGAAGATTTTCCGTGGAAGATCACATCATATTTTGTCGTTGCGAGAGAGCCATAGCTTCCCGGAATTACCACTGCCGGATCGTCCTCTTTCTTATTCGTCACATGAGAGCCGATCAGGTAATCCACACCGTCAAGATGCCCGTTATCAACGATGGATTTCGCGCCGCGGACACCCTCTTCCGCCGGCTGGAAAATCAGTTTCACGGTTCCATGGAGCTGATCCTTAATAGACATCAGGACTTTCGCCACACCGAGACCAATGGTGGCATGTCCATCATGTCCGCAGGCATGCATGAAGCCTTCATTTACGGAGTTAAATCCCTCTTTCGCCGGTCTGTGGCTCGGATCATGCTCCTCGAATACGCCGAGGGCATCGATATCAAACCGCATGGCAACCGTCGGGCCCTCGCCGCAGCGCAGGATTCCGATCACACCGGTCATTCCTCCCTTTGTGTATTTCACGAACTCCGGATCTGCCCCCTGGGCAACCGCGCGCTCATACTGTTCCTCTAACTTTTCCTCAGACGGAACGCCCATTCTGGAATCCTTTTTGCAGACCTGATCTCCGACAAGAACTTCATATCCGAGCTCTGTCAGTTTCCGTGCAATAATGGACGATGTCCTCATCTCAAACCAGCCCGGCTCCGCGTACTTATGAAAGTCACGTCTCTGCGCTGTAAGGTCACCCGCCATCTCATCGCTCATGGTCTTGATCCGATCGTAAATATTCATTCGTTTGCCCTCCCGTGTGATGTTTTTCTCTATTATAATGGATATTCACTGTAAATTCTACAAAAATATTTTATTTATCCGGATACTTTACTTACTTTTTGTCTTTTTATCTGATTTTATCTGTTTCCCATGCGCAGAAAAATGTGCGGGAAAAGTGCGAAAAGCCCCGTCTTATGCCCATTTTTCCTTGAATCCACACACAAAATACGCTATACTAGTAGCAGATTGCATTTAAAAAGAAGAGACTATGTAACACACTGTTACAGGAGATGTATTTAGAAGGAGAAACAATCATGCAGTTGACAACAGTCAAAGAGCTCTTTAAAGAGCGTGAGAAATATTTAGACAAGGAGATCACCGTCGGTGGCTGGATCCGCAGCATCCGTGACTCCAAGGCATTCGGCTTTATCGTATTAAACGATGGTACAAGCTTCGATACCTTACAGATCGTTTACCATGATACAATGGCAAACTTCGCTGAAGTTTCCAAGTTAAACGTCGGCGCTTCCATCATCGTAAAAGGTACTCTCGTTGCAACACCGGAGGCAAAGCAGCCGTTCGAGATCCAGGCGACAGAGGTTGTTGTTGAAGGCGCTTCCAGCGCGGATTACCCGCTCCAGAAAAAGCGTCACACCTTCGAATACCTTCGTACGATCCCGCACCTTCGTGCGCGTACCAACACCTTCCAGGCTGTATTCCGTGTGCGTTCCCTGATCGCCTACGCGATCCACCAGTACTTCCAGGAGCAGGGCTTCGTCTATGTCCACACACCTCTGATCACATCCAGTGACTGTGAAGGCGCAGGCGAGATGTTCCAGGTAACAACTCTCGATCTCGATAACGTCCCGAAGACTGAGGACGGCGCAGTTGATTACAGCGAGGACTTTTTTGGAAAGCATACAAGCCTTACCGTAAGCGGACAGTTAAACGCTGAGACCTACGCAATGGCATTCCGCAATGTTTATACCTTCGGACCGACCTTCCGTGCTGAGAATTCCAACACGACCCGTCATGCTGCCGAGTTCTGGATGATCGAGCCGGAGATGGCATTCGCTGATCTTGATGACAATATGACTGTGGCAGAGGGCATGTTAAAATATGTCATCCGCTACGTTCTTGAGAACGCTCCGTCTGAGATGAACTTCTTCAACCAGTTCGTCGACAAGGGACTTCTCGACCGTTTAAACAACGTATTAAATTCCGAATTCGGCCGTGTTACCTACACAGAGGCTGTCAAGCTCCTCGAAGAGCACAACGACGAGTTCGATTACAAGGTATTCTGGGGCTGCGATCTCCAGACGGAGCATGAGCGCTATCTGACTGAGAAGATCTTCAAGAAACCGGTATTCGTTACCGACTACCCGAAGGAGATCAAGGCGTTCTACATGAAGTTAAATCCGGATGGAAAGACAGTTGCCGCTGTGGACTGCCTCGTTCCGGGTATCGGCGAGATCATCGGCGGAAGCCAGCGTGAGGACGATTACGACAAGCTTCTCGCCCGCATGAATGAGCTCGGATTAAAACCGGAAGACTACGGCTTCTATCTCGACCTCAGAAAATACGGCAGTGTCCGCCACTCCGGTTTCGGTCTCGGCTTCGAGCGCTGCGTGATGTACCTCACAGGAATGGGCAATATCCGTGACGTGATCCCGTTCCCGCGTACCGTTAATAACTGCGAGTTATAAGGAAAAACAGCAGCCCGCCGCGTCCTTTCGATGCATGGCAGCCGCAGGGAGCGCACAGACGATCTGTTGCGCTCCTTTTCGATTTTTCCTGATCTTTTACACTGGGAGGAACCTATGAAATTTATCCACACCGCCGATATCCACTGGGGCATGATCCCGGACAGTGATAAGCCCTGGGGCAAAAAGCGGGAACAGGCGATCCGACTGACATTCCAGGGAATCATTGAGGACGCGAGAGACTCCCGCGCCGATCTCCTTCTGATCTCCGGCGATCTGTTCCACCGCCAGCCGCTGGCCCGCGACTTAAAGGAAGTCAACTATCTGTTCTCTACGATCCCCGGGACCAGAGTTGTCATCATTGCCGGAAACCATGACCGGATCCGGAAGAGTTCCGCACTCCTCAGCTTTACCTGGGCGCCGAACGTGACATTTCTGATGGACGAGGACCTCTCTTCCGTCTATTTTGAGGAGCTGAACACAGAAGTTTACGGATTCAGCTATCACACTGCCGAGATTACCGAGGCAAAGGCCGACAACATCTCTCTTCCGGCATCCCGACGTACCCGGATCCTCATGCTCCATGGCGGTGATGCAAAGCATGTTCCTTTTGACCGGAATGCACTGGCTGCATCCCCGTTCTCCTATATCGCCCTTGGGCATATCCACAAGCCGGAGGTTCTCCTGGAAAACCGCATGGCCTACGCAGGTTCCCCGGAACCGCTCGACATGACGGAGACCGGACCGCACGGATATTTTGTCGGGGAAATCGACACCGCGAGCGGTCATGTGACCTCCCTGCAGTTTAAGGAAGTCTGCCAGGCCCAGTATATCCCGTTAGTGGTCAATGTAACTCCTCAGACGACCAACACCGAGCTCTCCCAGATCATCGCCGACGAGATCCGCAAGCGCGGCGCGGGCAATATCTATCGTTTCCGCATCCGCGGCATGCGGGATCCTGATATCAGTTTTGACCTGGATCTTCTCTCCGGTCAGTGGAATATCATCGAGATCCTGGATGAATCGGAACCGCAGTATGATTTCCACGCATTGTTCGCGGAACATCCGAGCGACATGATCGGCTTTTATATCCAGGCGCTCATGAAGGAAGATATGAGTCCTGTGGAGAAAAAAGCGCTTTATTACGGGATCCACGCCCTGCTTATGACAAAAGACGAAAGGAGTCAGCCATGAGATTACTCGAATTACATATCAACGGGTTCGGAAAATTTCATGACCGGACCATCTCCTTCAACGACGGGATCAACATTATCTACGGAAAGAACGAAGCCGGAAAATCCACGCTCCACACCTTTATCCGCGGCATACTCTTCGGGATCGAGCGCGGGCGGGGACGGGCGGCAAAGAATGACCTGTATACAAAGTACGAACCGTGGGAAAACAGCGGGACCTACGAAGGCTGGCTGAGACTGGAAAAAGATGGGACCATCTACCGCATCGAGCGGCGGTTCCGGAAAGAAAATAAGTCTTTAAAGATCATCAATGAGACAAAAGGTCTTGAGGAGAACGCAAGTCCGGAGTTTATCTCCAGGCTCTTAAACGGGCTCACTGAGACCATGTACAATAACACGATCAGCATCGGCCAGCTGAAGAGCGCCACCGAGGACGGAATGGTGACGGAACTTAAGAATTACATTGCCAACATGAATACCACCGGCAATATTTCCTTAAATATCACAAAAGCCACCGCATTCCTGCGCAACCAGAAACGTTCGCTCGAAGCCGGGCTGATCCCGGAGGCAAGCCGGGAATTCACCTCTCTTCTCGCTGAGATCCGGAATATTGAATCTGAGATCGCCGGCCCGGAATACGAGAACCAGCTCGCCTCCTACCAGAATATGCGGACCCAGGTCAATGGACTGATCGAAAATACCCAGACACAGAAAAAGGATCTGGACGAGAAACTCGCAAACGGAAAGAAAGTCCTGGCAGACAATGGTTTTACAGACCAGGCTTCCGTGGATGCGATATCCTCCAATGCAGAAAAATTATACAGTGAATACAATATGCTGAATATGGAGTGCAGCAAGAAGTCCAGAAAAGTCCTGTCCGCGCTTACGGCCGTTCTCGGGATCGCAGGACTCGGGGCAGCGGCGGCTCTTGGATATTTCAATCTCACCGCATATCTCCCTGTCTGCGGAGCTTCTGTGGCGGCGGCTGTGATCTTTTTTATCATCTCCCTGATCTTCCGTCAGAAAGATAAAGAATATCACAAAATGTGCGACAGCACCTCGGCGGAACTTGGCGCTCTTCTTGCGAGACATCTCGGAGATTCCGCAGTGTCCGAAGATGCCATGAACGCATTCCGCGCGCGGATGGGCGAATTTTCGAAGCTCTGTGATATGGTCTCCCAGTCCGAGACGGCGATCCGGAAATTTCTGGAAGATCTGAGTAATCTCCAGACAAAACAGGCCGGCTGCAGCGAGATGATCGAGAAACAGCAGCGGACCCAGTGGGAGTTGGAAAAAAAGCTGGAACACTTGAGCAACTGCAAGAATAAAGCGAAAGCGTTAAAGCGGACTCTCGCGGAGAATGACCGCATCCACGATGAGATCGTCGCCATCGACCTCGCCCAGGAGACCATGGCAGACCTCTCCTCCACGATTCGGGATTCTTTCGGACTCTATCTGAACAAAGAGGCGTCCCAGTATATCACCGGCATCACCGGCGGGATCTACGACAGCATGAGCATCGACGAGAATCTGAACGTCTTCCTGAACACGAAGACAAAGCTCGTCCCTCTCGAAAACGTCAGCAGCGGAACCATGGACCAGGTCTATCTCGCCCTGCGCCTTGCCGCCGCAAAGCTTCTCACGGGGTCCGGCTCCGAATCCGGAGGTTTTCCGCTGATCTTCGACGACAGCTTTACCCAGTACGATGATGATCGCCTGAAAACAGCTCTCGAATGGCTCGCCTCCGCCTACGGCGGTCAGATCATCATCTTCACCTGCCATCGCCGCGAAGCGCAGATGCTGCGCGCAAGACAGGTGCCGTTTCAGTTGATCGAGATGTAAGATCCTGTCCTGGCCGATCCGTAATTGTTCAGCACCTTCCCGGCTGCGAACAAAAATCCACGTTTTCTGCAAAAAATGTCGGCAGTAGATTAAAACTGCCGACATTTTTATATTTATAAGGATTCCGTCTTTCCACAGCACGCAGTCTTTTACGCATACTTTTCCACAATCGCCCGGAATTCATCCCCATGACCATCGATCCAGGTCTCCCAGTTCATGTTAGATGCTGCTGCTTTTCCAAGCTCCACGAGAAGCTTCGGAAGATCACGCTCCAGGATCACGGCTCCGGCCTCGCCGAATTTTGCCGCACCGAGTTTATCGCTTCCACCGACGAACATCTTAAACGCAGACTCCGGCTTTCCGTCTACGGTCTTTGCTGCGCCCTGGAAACCGAGCGCCGCCGCCTGATGCGCGGAACAGCTGGACGGACATCCGGAAATACAGATCTTCGGAAGAGCGCCGTCCGGGATTCCTGCCTCTCTGACAGCCGCTACAGCCGCTCTGAGCGCCGCCTGGCTGTCTCTGACGCCCTGCTGGCAGATCGATGCGCCGATACATGCAACACTGTTCTCAAAGGCTGTCTGGGCTCCGTCAGCCGTTGCTGCGAGAACCTTCTTTGCCTCGTCTGCAGTCAGGTTGATGATATAGATCGTCTCATGCGGTGCGATCCGGCACTCTGCATCCGGGATCTCCTTTAAAAGTGCGAGAAGCTCTGCCGGTTTTCCAGTCGGGAGACATCCTCCGATCGGATGATAAGCGACTGCGTAGAGCCCCGGCTGTTTCTGGGCAATGACGCGCTTATCAGAGATTTCTCCGGAACCTTTTTTCGTAACCGTTTTTTCTTCCACATGGAGGTCCAGACCGCCTTTTTCTTTCATTTTCTGCACGTTCTCAAGAAACGCCGTCTTTAATCCGTCAACTCCCAATGTCTCCTGCATGAAACGGGTGCGGGCTTTCGCGCGGTTCTCATAATTGCCGTGCTGGCAGAATGTCTCGATCATGGCGCGGATATAGTAAAGGATCTCTGTCGCCTGGACATGTTCATCTACGAGGACTCCCATCTTATAGCCGCCGCCGAGTCCGCCGGCGATCCAGAGTGTGAATGTTCCGTCCGGATTTGCCATGAATCCCATATCACGGAATGCACTGTGTACAGAATCGTCAGCGCCGTTGCAGAACGCCACTTTCAGCTTTCTCGGCATATGGATCTCACCAGCGATGGAGAGCAGATACTCTGCCGCTGCCTCCGCATACGGCTTTACATCGAAAGCTTCCCCTTTCTGTACTCCGGAGAGCGGGCTCATCATGATATTTCTCGGATTGTCTCCGCCGCCGCCCCGGCTGTAGATCTCGGCATCAATTGCTTTTTCCATGAGGACCGGAACCTGCTCCGCCTTTAAATTGTGAAGCTGGACAGTCTCACATGTCGTAAGCTTCATGAGCTCCACACCGTAATCCTTTACCGCCTCTGTAAGGAATTCCAGGCGCTTTTCCGTCAGGTTTCCGCCTGCCATTCTGAGACGCAGCATATGTTTGGAAGGATCCCGCTGCGCATAGCTTCCGAATCCTCCGGAGATTCCCTTGTATGCCTTCCGGTCGATCTCGCCTTTGTCAAATTTTTCAATTGTCTCCACGAAATCATGGATCTGTTCGCGAAACTGTTCTTCCCATTTTTCATTCATCATGATTGTTTTCCTCTTTCCCCTTTTTCCTTTTCCAGGCTGTACGGATCCTTCCGGTGTCTCACCTTCCGGCGGAATCCGCAGAATTTCTACTCTTTCCAGTGCAGATGATGCAGATGTCCTTCCATCGTCATCTTCTCAAACCCGTTCTGTCTGAGCGCCTCATAGAGCACGATCGCCACGGAATTTGAAAGATTTAAGGACCTGATATCTCCCCACATCGGGATCCGGATACAGTTTTCACGGTTCTCCACAAGGATCTCCTCCGGGATCCCGCGGCTCTCCGGTCCGAACATGATATAGGCGTCCGGATCATACGGAACATCCGTGTATACATGTTCGCCTTTGGTGGTCGCCATGTAGATCTTTGCTCCCGGATTCTTCTTTAAGAAATCCTGATAATCACTGTACACCGTCACATCCAGCTTGTCCCAGTAGTCCAGTCCGGCACGGACCAGATGTTTTTCGCTGAGCTTAAATCCCAGCGGCTCGATCAGGTGCAGCTTCGTGTTCGTCGCCACGCAGGTTCGCCCGATATTTCCTGTGTTGGCCGGCATTTCCGGCTCGTATAATACGATGTTCATGTTGTGGTCTCTCCTGTCATATAAAAAGAATGTGCTTCGGCTCGTTATTCGCGTAAATAAGAATGAATGTGCCTTTTTGTTTAACAGGAAGTTCCATCGGAATTTCCTGTTAAACAAGAAATTTCCCGGCCCGACCACCTTCATGATCAAGCCGGGGAAGCTCCGTTTTCCATGACTGTCCGGTATCCGCACAGTCACAATTCTTTTTATTTCTCTTCGTTCAGGTGTCTCTTTACGAAACGCTCCATTCTCTCAAGCGCACGTTTCAGATCATTTAAGGAGTACGCATAGGAGATTCTCAGATATCCTTCTCCGCAGTCGCCGAACGCAGTACCCGGAACAACGGCAACCTTCTCCTCCTCAAGAAGCTTTAAAGCAAACTCATCGGAAGTCATACCGAATTTCTTGATGCTCGGGAATACATAGAACGCGCCCTGCGGCTCATAGCAGTCAAATCCCATATCACGAAGTGCCTTTACAAGGTAACGTCTTCTCTGGTCATATGCCTCACGCATCTCGATCACATCATGGTCACCGTTTCTCAGCGCCTCAACCGCAGCATACTGGCTTGTTGTCGGCGCACACATGATCGCAAACTGGTGGATCTTTAACATCTGTTTCAGGATGATCTCCGGCGCACATGCATAGCCGAGACGCCATCCGGTCATCGCGAAGGATTTCGAGAAACCGTTGATCAGAACGGTACGCTCCTTCATTCCCGGGAATGCGGCGATCGTGCAGTGCTGTCCCTTGTAGGTAAGCTCGGAGTAGATCTCATCGGAGATAACAAACAGGTCTTTCTCCACGCAGACCTTCGCGATCTCCGCCAGATCTTCCGCCTCCATAATGGAACCGGTCGGGTTGTTCGGGAACGGAAGCACCAGGACTTTCGTCTTCGGTGTGATCTTTTCCAGGAGTTTTTCTTTTGTCAGGCGGAACTTGTCCTTCTCCTCAAGCTGGATCGTAACCGGAACACCGTCCGCCAGGATCGTACACGGAGTGTAGGACACATAGCTCGGCTGCGGGATCAGAACTTCATCTCCCGGATTTAACATCGCGCGAAGCGCGATATCGATTGCTTCACTTCCGCCGACGGTTACCATGACCTCTTTGTTATAGTCATATTCCACGTCAAAACGTCTCTTTAAATAGTTGCAGATCTCGATCTTCAGATCTTTTAAGCCTGCGTTGGATGTATAGAAGGTACGTCCTTTTTCCAGAGAATAAATGCCCTCTTCACGGATATGCCACGGAGTATCAAAATCCGGCTCGCCGACGCCTAAGGAGATTGCATCTTTCATCTCACTTACAATATCAAAGAATTTACGGATCCCGGACGGCGGGATCGTTACGATTTTATCAGATAACGGGTTTCTCACGGTGTAATCATCATCCTTTCATCCCCCGGCTTCTCATACATGATCGTGCCGTGGTCCTTATATTTCTTGAGTACAAAATGGGTCGCTGTGCTGAGGACGGAATCCATCGGGGACAGTTTTTCAGATACAAACTGAGCGACCTCACGCATGGTCTTTCCTTCGATGATCACGGTGAAATCAAACGCACCGGACATCAGATATACGGAATTCACTTCGCTGTACTGGTAAATACGCTCCGCGATCTTGTCAAATCCCATTCCTCTCTGCGGAGTTACTTTCACTTCGATCAATGCGATCACTTTCTCGTTTCCGGTGTTATCCCAGTTGATCATGGTGTGATATCCACAGATAATATTTTCTTTTTCCATGTCCGCGATCTCATTCGCGACGGCTGCTTCACTCTCGCCCAAAAGGGCGGCCAGATCTTTCAGATCAATTCGGCTGTTCTTTTCAATGATCGCCAAAATTTTTTCACGCATGATAAATCCTCCTTGTTACATATCTGTTCAGTACTTTCACCTGAGAAATCTGCCGCCGGCATTCTCTTATGGGCAGCAGTTTCTTACAAAGTCATAGCAGCGATTACAGGTAAATCCATATTCCGACCGGCTGTCCAGGCAGGAAAGCTTTCTCCCAGTCAGATCACTGTCATACACATTCTCCTGTGATCTTATAGATTTCATCCTGTGCCGGGCGTTCCAGAAATCCTGTTGTTCCGATCCCGGTCATCTTTCTCGCGATACCTTTTTCCACTTTTCCGATCACTGCGGACGGGATCCCCGCCTCGCTTAAGATCCTCACGGCATCCCCACCGTTTTCCACCGCCATCAGAAGGCATTCTCCCGATGCGAGCCGGTATGGATTCAGGTCAAAAAGTTCACAGATCTCGATTGTTTCCTGTGCGACCGGGATTTTCCTCAGTTCAAAGGAAATTCCCTGCTCATACGCTCCTGAGATAGTCCAAAGGGCGGCCAGTATGCCGCCCTCCGAAATTTCTTCCCATTCTCCTGCGCCGCAGGCATCGAACATCTCCGGAGTCAGTTCTAACTTTTTATCTGCCTGCTCCCGGATCCGCTTGACAAACCATTCCGGGAATCGGGCCGATATCTCTTTTTCTTTTGCCGACAGAGCCGCCTTCACACCGTTTTTTCCGATCGTCCCTGCGACTACCAGATCCTGTCCCGGTCTGAAGATCCCCGCTCCGTTGGGTTCGCGCTCAATTTTTCTCATGATTCCGGTCTCTCTTCTATGCGGCCTAAGCCGCGTTCTCACCCATTCCAGGGCCATAATTTTCGCCCGGCTGCAGTCCGGCAGTTTCAGCAGGTGCCTGTGTTTCCGGCGCCTCTGTCTCAACCGGTGCCGGCGCCCCTGTCTCGGTCGGCGCTGCCGTCTCAGTTGGCGCTGCCGTCTCGGTCGGTGCCGGTGCTGCTGTCTCAGCAGCTCCCGTTCCTACACGGTAAACTGTTTTTGACGCATTGTATGTGTCAGAGTTCAACAGGGTACGTTCCTGCAGCTGTCCATCCACATATACGCACTTATATAATTTCGACTTTAATCCCGTATGCCCGGATTCCACTTTCACGCGCTTTCCGGCCGGAAGGCTCGGATCCTGGATCTCCTGGGTTGGTGACGGCACAGTCTGAAGTGTCTCTGACTCAAATGCCAGAGTGCGGTTCGACGGTCTCGTCTCTTTTCCGTAGATCGTGAACGTCAGTGTCTTTCCCTGTGTGTATCCCTCGATATAGATCGGGGTATCATAAGGATTCTTCACCTTCAGGTCTTTGTAAGTTCCGGCAATCGCCGCATCCATAGACGGTTTTACATAGCTGACCGACATGGAATGATTCTGGCGCTGAATGATCTCCAGCTCCGCGTATAAAGCCGCGTTGTAGAGAGTTGTAGAGATCTGGCAGACACCGCCGCCGATACTGTCAACAGACCGGCCATTCTCATAAGCAGTCGCCGTCTTATATCCGTTTTCCAGTGTGAACGGATGCATACACTCATACCCGGAAAGAACCTCTCCCGGCATCAGCACATGTCCGTTGATCTTTCCCGAACCTACTGCAAGGTTTGTGGATCGGGAAGCACCGCTGGTCGCAAAGCTCGTGGAAAAAGTTCCGAGAACATCCTTGATCGTCGCGAGATCTTCCTCCGTCACCTTCGGCTTATCCACAGTAACGGACGCCTCCACACGGATCGCGCCTGTGTCCTCACTGTTCAGCGCCTCATTAAGGGCCGCTTTCGTTGCGTCCATATCTACTGTCACACCTTCTTTTGAAGGTGTGATCTCAAACTTTCCGTTCTTTCTCGTGATCGTTGCGTCGACAGCATCCGCCACCGCAGAATCACAGTTCGCGGATACGAAAGAAGAGATCTTATCCTGATCCACAGAGAGATCCAGCTCGATCTTCAGCGGATTTACCTCAAGATCTTTCTTTTTCATATACCTTTTTACAAGATTTCCCTTCAGCTCTGTCCCCTGGACCGCTTTCGCCACCTCATCCTGATTATCCCAGGCAACGCCAAGCGTCTTCGCATCGGATTTCGCCTCCGCGCCATTTACCACAAGTGTGATATCCTGATTTAGTTTTTCATTTACATAACTTTCGATCTGCTTTTCGGCTTCCGCTTCCGTAAGTCCGGAAAGGCTGACGGCTCCAACGGAGACCCCATCCGGGATCCGCTCATCTGCCAGTGTGGAAACCGGGGCGATCCAGACAAGTCCGGCGCTCAGTAACGCCGTCACACCTGCGATCCACACATTTTTTTTCATTCTTTTTTCCTCGCTGATATCTTTCTGCTGCCTGATATATCCCAGGTCTTTTCTCATCATATTAAAAGATAGAAAGAAGGGAACCGAGAATCATCGGCACTACCATTGCAAGTACGACCAGCACGATCACGATGGTAGAGAAAATCTTTCTTGTTTTTTTGTTATTCATGTTAAACAAACCATTCACCTCTTCTTGCTTTCCATTCCGGTCCGCATCTCACAGCTCTCATCAGCTGTCATGCCGTTTAATAGTCATTCTTCCAGCGTTCCCGAAATCTATCCCTGTTTTTTCGCATTTTCCGGTATTCTTCCATACTGGAAAATGATCTTGTCGATCATCCGGGAGATTTCATTTCCGGACATGTGATCGATCTCGACAGTTATGTCTATTCTATGATATTTTAGTAAATCCTGCAAGTGTTCTTTTTGCCTTTTAGACGCCGTCCGTTCCTTTTTTGCCTTATATTGCAGCATTTTTGCGGTGAAGAGTTCCGGGCGCTCTTTTCCGAACCTTCTTTTTAATTCCTGGTAGAGATCATGGGCGGCATAAGCGTCGGAAAGCGCGCGGTGTGCCGTGTCCTGATGAACGCCAAAATATGCGCAGGCAGCACCCAGATTTTTCTTTTCCGCTCCCGGCATCAGATAGCGGCAGAGCTTCAGCGTATCAACCCCATATTTCTCGAATTTCCGCTTCTGGTTTACCGCAGCCTGAACAAGGAAACCGTAGTCGAAAATGATCTGATGTCCAAGGAGCGGGAGATCTTCCGTGAAGTTTAAGACCTCATCCAGGATCTCATCGATCCCCGGTGCATCCTTCACCATATCATCCGTGATCCCCGTCAGCTCCACGATCCTCTCCGGGATCTCCCGGTGCGGGTTTACCATCGTATGATAGGTGTCCACTGCCTCGCCATCTATCACCTTCACCATACCGATCTCTGTGATCTTTTCATGGCGTGCACCGATCCCTGTCGTCTCAAGATCCAGTGCGACATAAGAATTTATCATTTCATCTGCCATGTCTCTTCTCCATCCTTGTATACAAAACGCACCGCTCCCGCATTCCCAGACAGCGGATCCCGCTTTTTATAATCAAACAGTACAAACGTCCCATCTTCCATATGTTCCAGATGAGCCATTTTCGCCATCTGCCTCGAATCAAAGCCAGCGTAATCCGTGAGCCATTTTGGATTTTCTTCCTCCGCCATGAAGAATTCGCGGACTTCCTTTTTGTACGGAGACTGGTCGCTGGCAAAGGACGGACGGCTCTTGATGTTTTCGCGGACATAGAGGTCATACATTAAACTGTCACGGAAGTCCGCTAAGGACGGCTGTCCGGTTTCCGGGACCTTTGCAGCCGTAACATGATCCCGCTCTTCTTCCCTCATATCCTCTTCCAGGAACCGGTACAGGATCTCATACCTGGCCAGTCTGCTGTGGCTGATCCCGGTAAGGCCGTTCTTCTCATAGTATTCCGCCAGATTCACAAAAATCTCCGATGGTCTCTGGAATCTTTTCTCCAGCAGCTTCATCGTCGCCGGGAACTGGCCGCTGTTATAGTAGACCTCGACCATGTCCTCCACGCCTTTCAGACGGATCACATCGCTGTAAGGAAGCCACTTTGTGGAAAGCACTTCATATGGCGGGATTCCCCGGTATTTCAGATCATATGCCGCAACCTGCTCCTCCATGTAGGATCCTTTTAACACCTTTAAGAACCCCATCTGGAGCTGATCCGGACGCATCCGGTAAACGTCATCAAATGAGCGCATAAATGATTCATAGTTCTCATAGGGAAGTCCCGCGATCAGATCAAGGTGCTGGTGGGTATTCCGGTAATCGTAAACACGGTCCACCGCCCGTTTCAGTTTTACCAGATCCATGTGCCTGTGGATCTCCCGGATCGTGTCCGGATTTGTAGACTGGACACCGATCTCCAGCTGGATCAGACCCGGGCGCATCTTTCCGATCAGTTCCAGCTCCTCCTCGTCAAAGATATCCGCGGAAACCTCGAAGTGGAAGTTCGTGATCCCGTTATCATGCTCCACAAGGTACCGCCAGATCCCCAGCGTGTGTTCTCTTTTGCAGTTGAAGGTGCGGTCCACAAATTTGACCTGTGGGACCTTGTGGTCCAGGAAAAACTGCAGTTCCGGGAATACCAGATCGAGACTCCGGAAGCGCACCGTCTTATCGATGGAAGAAAGACAGTAACTGCAGGAAAACGGACACCCGCGGCTGCTCTCATAGTAGACGATCCTGTTCTCGAATCCTGCCATATCATCATAGTAAAATGGGATCTCATCGAGACTGAGAAGACGCTGCGGACCATGTTCCTCGATCTCGCCGTTTGCTGCGCGATAAGTAATTCCCGGAATCTGACTTAAGTCCAGACGATCTGAATGCGCATTTTCTCCTTCGGCATTCTCCGGCATCCGGGTATTTTCCGCACAGCCGGAAGTTTCCTCCTTTGCCTGTCCCCTAAAGCTTTCACCTGTATATCCGTCCGGTACGGACGTTTTTTCTCTCTGAAGATAAGCACGCACAAGCTCTGTGAACGTCAGCTCGCCTTCCCCGCGCATGATACCGCGAACATCCGGCTCACGCGTCAGCACTTTTTTCGCATCATAGGACACCTCCGGACCGCCAAGCCAGATCTCCGCCTCCGGCAGCACTTTCTTTACGTCCCGGACGATCTCCATGATATAGGAAATGTTCCATATATAGCAGGAAAAGCCGATAAAATCCGGCTTTCTCCTGTAGATATCCTGTAAAATTAAATCCATCTGATGGTTGATGGTATATTCTCCGATCTCGATATCCGCTCCCGGGATCTTTGTCCGCGCAAACGCGCGCAGACTGTATACACCAGGATTTGAGTGGATATATTTGGCGTTGATCGCCGCCAGCAAAAATTTCATTGATTCCTCCGTTATACCCGGTACTCGATCTTGCGTCCTGTCGGGTTATACTGATAATACCGCACGCCAGCCGCATTTAACATTCTCTTGGACGCCCGTGTGGACGCATCGTTCGCGTACTTGTCGCTCTCGTAAACGATCGTCTGGATACCGGCCTGGATGATCGCTTTCGCACACTCATTGCACGGGAACAGGGTCACATAGAGTTTGCTTCCTTCCAGACTGCCGCCGCGGTAATTTAAGATCGCGTTCAGTTCACTGTGCGTCACATAGAAATACTTTCTGTTGTACGGGTCCTCATCCATCTTATCCCACGGGAATTCATCATCGGAACAGCCTTTCGGAAATCCGTTGTAGCCCATGGACAGGATCTTATTGTCCTGACTCACGATGCAGGCACCTACCTGCGTATTCGGATCTTTGGATCGCATTGCGGAAAGCTTCGCAACTCCCATGAAATATTCGTCCCAGGTAATATATCCGTCTCTCTTCTCTGACATGGTTTCTCCTCCATCTCTGTGATGATCTATTATTGTATCACGATGTAACTGTTCCATGGATTTTTACACATTTATAATATGATATCCCGCTGCCTTGCACAGGCGGTTCATGATCGCCTGGCCAAGCTGGTCCTTGGAAAAGCTCTCTGAGAAGATGCAGTCTACCTTGCGCGCATCAAAGTCACGCAGCACCGCAAACAGGTTGTGGGCAACTGTCTCCTCATGTTCTCTGCTTCCGATCACCTCAAGATTTCCATCCGGATACAGATCCCGGCTCTCCTCGGTGCAGATGATGCCGACTTTCTTTCCCTCGGCCTCCGCCTTCTTTGTCTGCTCATTGATATAAGCCACGACCTTGTCCATATCGCCCTCGACCAGCGTCATGTCCGCCTTCGGGGCATAATGGCGATACTTCATTCCCGGCGCTTTCGGCTTGATATCTCCGCTCACCGGTCCCAGGATCACCGGATCGATATCAACCTGCCCCAGTGTCTCACGGAGCATCTCGATCGTGATCGCCCCCGGTCTTAAAAGTGTCGGAACCTCACTCGACACATCCACGATCGTGGACTCCACGCCGATCCCAACGGCACCGCCGTCGATCACCATCTCGATCTTTCCGTCCATATCTTCGATGACATGTTCCGCCTTTGTCGGGCTCGGTCTTCCGGATGTATTGGCACTCGGCGCCGCGACCGGAACTCCCGCCAGATGGATCAGGCAGTTTGCCACCGGGTCAGACGGCATGCGGACCGCAACGGTGTCAAGACCACCGGTCGTTCCGTAAGGCACAATGTCTTTTTTCGGAAAGATCATGGTCAGCGGGCCCGGCCAGTATTTTTCCGCCAGTTTCCGCCCGGCTTCCGGAATTTCCTTTACGATCGCCGGGAGTTCCTCCATACAGGAAATATGGGCGATCAGCGGATTGTCGGATGGACGTCCTTTTGCCGCATAGATTTTCTTTGCCGCTTCCTCATTTAACGCATTCGCGCCGAGACCGTAAACAGTCTCGGTCGGAAATGCCACAAGGCCGCCGTTTCTTAAGATCTCTGCCGCCTCCAGAAGCCCCGGATTTTTTTCCAGTGCTTCTCTTGTCTTTTCTTCTTCTCTGATGCGAACTACTTTTGTATTCATATTATGCACTCTCGATTCTCTTATCAATAATGTTTGGAGCCGGAGTCTCTTTCCCCACGCTCTCAGAACTGCCCTGCGCCTTGAAATTCGCAGTATTTCTGCATGATCCCAGTTTTTTCTAATGATAAAGGTGCTGCACAAAACGCAGCACCTTACTTTGTTTAATTGCGTATTCAGTTTAGCACATGGATGTTATGGTTGCAACAGATTTCCGGCGGATTTACTGGCTCTCCGTCAATCTTTCCGTTACAGTACACGGGCACTCCATGCCCGCGCACTGTAACAGGATTTTACCGATGCTTCGCATTCCAAATCGGCAAAATCCGCGACCATAACGGTATCATACGGAATTTTCAGTTCAGAAAATTCCTATCCGTGAAAAGTAACATCCTTCCATCTTCTTATCTCTTTCAGTCCGGAAAGGATCGACTCCACAAAACTGTCGTAGATCTGATTGCCTTTCTCTGCCGTTGCCCCGCTCGGGTCTCCGCCGATCCCGATCGGCTTTCCATCCTCGGTTTCCCACTCTTCCGATACCCAGCCGAGTGTGATCGGTCCGTAAACAGTGAACGTCTTGTTTCCCATAAATTTCTTCGGGATCCCCGCCTCAGAGGTCTCCAGTTTTACCGTCTCCGGCCGTTCCGCGAGGACCATCGATGTCTCCATCTCTCCTCCATGGAAATCCCAGACATTTCCAGGTGTCACAGTATCTTTCACCGCCTGATTGCCAAAAAATGCACCGCAGTTGATGATAAATACGGCAATTCCAAGCTCACTTCGAAGTTCTCTGCTCAGCACCTGGATGATCGGAGAATTTCCGCCGTGGCAGTTTAAGATCGCGATCTTTTTAAAACCATGATGAGCCAGCCCTTTGCAGATGTCATACAAAACGTGGTAGAATGTGTCCGGTTTCAATGTCACGGAGCCGCAGAAATTGATGTGTTCCGTGCTGAGTCCCACCGGAATCAGCGGGAAAATGAGCATCGGATAGTCCGGGATCTCCCGGTCCAGCGCTTCCTTGATCCGTCTCGCTGTTCCCTCTGCAATGATCTCGTCCGTGCCAAGCGGACACTGGTTTCCATGCTGCTCCAATGCCCCTACCGGGATCATGACTACCGTCTCATCTTTATCGACCTGTTCCATTTCCAGTCTTGTCAGTTCATTATAGTACCTTACCATTGTTTTTTCTCCATTCAGTGCCTTCAAACCAATGTTTTCTTACAGTCAGCGCAGTAAATGCGCAGACCTACTGAATCGTTTCAGTTTTCTTCTCTCTGTGGATCCCGGAATGAATGATCGCACTGACATGCTTGTATACAAGCGCCGTCACGATCGCATTCAGTCCGCATTTTACAATGTTAAACGGGATGATTGCGAAAAGAGCGAATGTGTAAAGGTTTGTGATCGCCGGGTTGATCTTTGTTCCCATCGCGATGATATTCTCGATTCCGCCGAAAGCAACTTTTGCGTAGAACGGAAGAGTGATCGCACAGTTTACAAATACTGCACCGATAACTGCACAGAATACACCGACAACAAGAGCGATCATCGCTGTCTTTTTCGTCTTATGTCTGCGGTAGATCAGAGCTGCCGGCACGGAGAACATACAGCTTCCGATGATGTTTCCAAGCTCACCGACATAGTAAGTGCTTGTTCCGTTTAAGAGCAGTTTTAAAAGATTCTTCACGATCGCAATGAGTGCCGCCTGTGCCGGTCCCATGGCGAAACCACCGATCAGTACCGGGAGCTCTGCGAAATCCAGTTTATAAAACGGCGGTGCAAACGGAACTGCCACCTGGATCGTCTCCAATACGGCTGCGAGTGCGCTGAACATGGCGATCAGCACGATGTTTCTGACACTTAATACTTTGTTCTGGTTCATAATGATCCTCCTTGTACGTGTTGTTCTTCTGCAGAAATACCGGATAGGGACACGGTATCGTAACAAGGAATTGCTGTGCAGGAAAAAATTCATCGGAATGTGCCCCGGCACGTTCTCGTTGTTATACAAAAAAGATCCCGGACAATTAAAAAAGTCCGGGACCTGTATCTACTATTCCTGTCATACAATTTCTTCTCTCATCCAGACTATACTGTCGGTTTTGGAATTTCACCAAATCAGCTGCTCAGCGCAGGTCGCGGACTATACCGCCGGTGGGGAATTTCACCCCGCCCCGAAGAACGATATTTATTTGTTCGATAACAGAATATCACATTTTTATTTGCTGTGCAATCATTTTTTATCCGTGCAAGTTCCCCCTTAGCGGAAATGTCCATAGGAATGTCCTGCTGCCATTCCGCCGCGAAGCTCCGCCATCTCGCTGACAGTCACGAGCTGGTAACCTCTCTTTGTAAGCTCCGGGATCAGCGTCTCCGCTGCGATCGCGCTCTGCTCATAGAGATCATGCATCAAAACGATATCTCCATCTTTGACCTGGCTTAAAACGGTATCGATCGTCTTCTGGGCATTTCTCGTCTTCCAGTCCAGAGTATCTACCGACCATACGATCGACGGCATTCCTGCCTTCGCAAGAACTGCTTTGCTCGCATCATTGATCTTTCCTCCCGGCGGGCGAACTCCTTTCGGTG
>OIWL01001726.1_pt1 | contig 21631 bp, 24 predicted proteins | sample 1587561 | NCBI WGS metagenome assembly OIWL01 (sample SAMEA3888903, study PRJEB22519) | human gut metagenome | biome: human gut; feature: human-associated habitat; material: faeces | place: Denmark | collected 2010 | reverse complement strand
TCGGGCGTGTTCACCAAAGGCATGACCGTCTGGCACAGCGGCACGAACAAGATGATTCAGCTCAAGCAGCCGCAGCAATTCATGGCGGACGAGCGCGAAGCCGTTGAAAATGCCTATCCGGGCGACATCATCGGTCTGTTCGACCCCGGCATTTTCGCGCTGGGCGATTCGCTCTGCACGGGCAAAAAGCGCCGCTATCCGGGCATTCCGGTGTTCGCGCCGGAGTTCTTCGCCCGCGTGAGCAGCATCGACAGCCTCAAGCGCAAGCAGTTCGTCAAGGGTGTCGAGCAGATCGCACAGGAGGGCGCCATCCAGATCTTCCGCGAGCCGAATGCCGGTATGGAATCGGTTATCGTCGGCGTTGTCGGTGTGCTGCAGTTTGAGGTGCTCGAGTACCGTTTGAAGAACGAGTATAACGTTGAGATCATCCGCGAAAACCTGCCGTATGAGCACGTTCGCTGGGTTGAGAATGACGAGGAGGACTTCGACATCAAGAAACTCCAGCTCACGAGCGATACCAAGATCGTCGAGGATCTCAAGGGCAACAGCCTGCTGCTGTTCACCTCGCCGTGGAATATCACCTACGCAACCGACCATAACGAGAACCTGCGTCTCGCAGACTTTTCCGAAAACGCATAAGCTAAAAGACCGCCTTACGGCGGTCTTTTTTGCATAGAGCAGCCGGATGTGCAATAAGGGACACAGGCGGCTGTGCCGCCGGGGCCCGCACCCGCGAACGCAGTTCGCGGCATAAAATACGCAGTATGACCCGCAAACCGCACCCACAGGACAGCCGCCTGTCGGCGGTGAGTCCTTCGTGGGCGACAGCGTTCACGCCAACCCATAAAATCCCCGACGGGGATTTCAGCACATAGATAACCTATCACGCCGCGGAGCGCATCAAATGGAGCGCTTTCAGCGCGACAAAAATGGCCCAGCTTTGCCGGGTCATTTTTAGCAAACAATAAAAGAGCACCGGAATCGAAATTCCGGTGCTCTTTTATTGCGGTAGCCCTTACAGGCAGCGCCTGTCAAGGGCGTCCCTCGATTGAAAGGGATGCGTCCTTTCAATCGAAAATTAGCATACGCCCTGAGCCAGCATAGCGTCAGCGATCTTCTCGAAGCCGCCGATGTTAGCGCCCATAACAAGGTTGTCCTTGTGGCCGTACTTCTCAGCTGCAGTGATGCAGGTGTGGAAGATGTTAACCATGATGTCGTGCAGACGCTGGTCAACTTCCTCGAAGGTCCAGGACAGACGCAGGGAGTTCTGGCTCATTTCCAGACCGGAGGTAGCTACGCCGCCTGCGTTAGCAGCCTTTGCCGGGCCGAAGAATACGCCGGCTGCCTGGAATGCTGCAACAGCCTCCGGGGTGGACGGCATGTTAGCGCCCTCAGCTACAAACTTGCAGCCGTTGGCGATCAGAGCCTTTGCGTTCTCCTCGTTCAGCTCGTTCTGGGTTGCGCACGGCAGAGCGATGTCGCACTTGGTGCCCCACGGACGCTGACCCTCGGTGTAAACGCTGCCCGGTACGCGCTCAGCGTACTCCTTGATGCGGCCGCGCTTTACTTCCTTGATGTCCTTGACAACATCCAGGTTGATGCCGTTCGGATCGTAGATGAAGCCGTTGGAGTCGGACATGGTAACAACCTTAGCGCCCAGCTGGGTAGCCTTCTGGCAAGCGTAGATTGCAACGTTGCCGGAACCGGAGATTGCAACAGTCTTGCCCTCGAACGAAGTGCCCTTGTATGCGAGCATTTCCTTCATGTAGTAGCACAGGCCGTAGCCGGTAGCCTCGGTGCGGGCCAGAGAGCCGCCGTAGGACAGGCCCTTGCCGGTCAGAACGCCGGTGTACTCGTTGCGCAGACGCTTGTACTGGCCGAACATAAAGCCGATCTCACGGCCGCCAACACCGATATCGCCGGCCGGTACGTCGGTGAACTGACCGATGTGCTTGCACAGCTCGGTCATGAAGGACTGGCAGAAACGCATGATTTCAGCATCGGACTTGCCCTTCGGGTCAAAGTCGGAGCCGCCCTTGCCGCCGCCCATCGGCAGAGTGGTCAGGCTGTTCTTGAAGCACTGCTCAAAGCCGAGGAACTTGATAACGGATGCGTTAACAGAGGGGTGCAGACGCAGACCGCCCTTGTAGGGGCCGATTGCGGAGTTGAACTGTACGCGGAAGCCGCGGTTAACCTGAACCTTGCCCTGATCGTCAACCCACGGTACACGGAACATGAACATGCGCTCCGGCTCTACGATGCGCTCCATGATGCCGTTCTTCTCGAGCTCCGGACGAGCTTCAACAACCGGCTGAAGGCTCTCGAGAACCTCGTAAACTGCCTGCTGGAACTCCGGCTCATTCGGGTTGCGCTTCTGTACGGTTTCGTACACGCCCTGCAGATAAGAATTGGTAAGTGCCATTTTTATTGTCCTCCTTACATTCTATACCACTCGCTTAACTTTCGTAAGTAATCCGAGTGGAATGCTTTTATATTTGGTGACGGTTCTATTATATAGCAATTTTTTTGCATATGCAATACTTTAGCACGATAAAATTATACAGTTTTTTAGGCCGAAAAACCTATGGATATTGGCAATCTGACTTGATATAATAAAGCCAGTACCGCATAATTAAAGCGGCGGTGCTTTGCGAAAATTTACTTTCTTGACTTCGGTGTGTTTTCTTGCAATCCGAAAGTATTGCTGCAAAACCATGTCTCGTTAAAAAAAGAAAATTTACTCGCAAAGCACTCTTGCTTAATTATGTGGTATTGACTGGTAAAAGAAAGGTGGATTAGCTATGGCAAACAGCTTTGACCGAATATATGCAGTGGTGAAGAAAATTCCGCGCGGAACGGTGGCCAGCTACGGGCAGGTCGCGCTGCTCGCGGGCAATCCGAGATGGGCGCGTGTCGTCGGCTATGCGCTGCATGTCAATCCCGATCCGGAGGGGATTCCGTGCTACCGCGTGGTAACGAAAGACGGACGAACGTCACCGGCGTTTGCGTTCGGCGGCGCGGATATCCAGCGCGCACTGCTCGAAGCGGACGGCATCGAGTTCACCGAGGACGGCCGCGTGGATATGGCGAAATACGGCTGGACAGGATTAGGGTAACACCGCACAATTACACTGCGGCGCTTTACGGAAATTTTGTGCTCTGACGTCGTTGTGCTTTCACGGTAATACACAAAGTATTACCGTGAAAGCACGCCTAGTCAGACCGCAAAATTTACTCGTAAATCGCTCTTGTTCAATTATGTGGTATTACCCTGACTTGACAAATCCGGTCGTGCGGTGCTATGCTTGCGCCAAAGGAGTGACACGCATGATCGACATCGAAAAGCTGACCGCGCTCGCCATCGCGTATGACGCAGGCGACGCAAAACGGATTCAGCACTTTATAAAGGTATACGCGTACAGCCGCCTGCTCGGGCGCAGGGAAGGTCTGGATGAGCAGAAGCAGAATATACTCGAAGCTGCAGCCGTTCTGCACGATATCGGCATCCACGAAGCCGAACGGAAGCACGGCTCGAGCGGCGGACACTGGCAGGAGATGGAAGGCCCGGCGGTCGCGGCTCCCATGCTGCAGCAGTGCGGCGCAGATGAGCGGGAGAGCGAGCGCGTGCAGTGGCTCATCGCGCATCACCATACCTATACCGCCGGAGAGGAAAAAGATTTCCGTATTCTGCTTGAAGCGGATTTCCTTGTCAACGCCTACGAGGACGGTATGACGGCAGAGCAGTGTAAAACCGCGAAAGACCGCGTGTTCCGAACCGAAACCGGCAAGCAGTATCTTGGAGAAATGTTTCTCAAACCGGCATATCAGGCGAAATAATAGAAAATTGAAAATGGAGACACCCACCGCAGTGGGCGTCCAGCGAGAAACCGCCCATAGGGCGGCTCTTAGCAAGTCGGAATGGAGAATGAACCCCGAGGTAGGGCATTCTCCATTTTTTCATTTTTATTGAGTGCCAGCCGGATAGCACGGTGCGCCGAGGTCGTACCCCAGGGCACCTTCTCTTGCCCTTCGGGCAATTCACCTTGCCGCACCCTACGGTAAACATTCATTATCAAATTAAACTCGCAGGTGCCGTCTGTAGCCACCAGACCAACAAATTGCGCGACACAGGTATCCCCCAGGGGACTCTCTCTTGCCCTTTGGGCAATTCACCTTGTGTTGCGCCTGCGGAGAGTAGCCCGCATGTGTAGCAGTACGTTATCCGAGAACTGCGAATATTTCACGAAATAAACGCAAGAGTAACCCGACTGCCGTTCCCTTTTTCGCAGCGGTCGCCGGTCTCTGGTATGCGTCAGGTTAAGAAACAAAAGGAAGTGGGAGTTAAGAGGGTAGAAACCATTGGTGTCTACCCTCTTGCCCCTCGCCGTGGGTACGGCGCGCCCGCCGGGCAGGCAAGTTCCGTTCGCTTTGCAAGCGACCACTCCCCGAAATGTGAACATTTCGTGAAACCCGTTGACATTGCCGAGTGACGGTGTATAATATGTTAGCAAGCTAACAGTAAGGAGGCTAACAATGAATTGCTGTGACCATAATGAATGCTGCGGTCACTCGGACGACCGCATCGGTGCAGAAATCGGCATGCTGCATAATCTGCTTCGGCGGCAGATGGCGTGTATGACCGAAAAGACTGCGAATGCAGCAAATGTGACCGGCATGCAGGCGATGATCGTCCATCACCTGATCATACACGAAAAGCAGGGCGATATATTCCAGAAGGATCTGGAAAACGCGTTCCAGATGCGCCGCTCGACCGCAACGGGCATACTGCAGCTGATGGAGCAGCACGGCATTATCCGCCGTGAGCCGGTGGAGCATGACGGCCGCCTGAAACGTCTGGTGCTGACCGAGCAGGCGCGTGCAATGGATGAATACATTACTGAACGCATGCAGCAGATGGAACAGCTTCTGCGGCAGGGCATCACCGAGGACGAGCTGAAGGGCTGGTTTGCGGTCTGTGAAAAAATCCGCTCCAATCTGGAGCAGTACCAATGCAATATGTGCAGGGAGGGACAGAAATAATGATAAAACGACTGCTGAAAAGTGTGCGTGAGTTCAAAAAGGACGCACTGCTCACGCCGTTTTTCGTTGTGCTCGAGGTCGTGATGGAGGTCATCATTCCGATGGTTATGGCGCTGCTGATCGACAAGGGCATTGACGGGCAGGATATGGCCGCCATTTGGAAATACGGCATCATCCTTGTGCTGTGCGCCATGCTCGCGCTGGTGTTCGGCGCGGTAGCCGGCACCTTTGCGGCGAGAGCCTCAACCGGCTTTGCCCGCAATCTGCGTCACGATATGTACTACAATGTGCAGAATTTCTCGTTTTCCAACATTGATAAGTTCTCCACCGGTTCGATCGTCACCCGTCTGACCACCGATGTTACCAACGTACAGAACGCCTTTCAGATGTGCACGCGCATCGCGGTGCGCTGCCCGGTCATGCTGGTCTTTGCGCTGTTCATGGCGATGAAGATCAACAGCAGGATGGCGCTCGTATTCCTCGCGGTGCTGCCGATTCTGGCAATCGGCATGGGCATTCTGATGAAGGTTGTCGATCCGGTCTTTGAGCGCGCATTCAAGATCTACGACCGCATGAACACGGTCGTACAGGAAAATGTGCGCGGCATCCGCGTTGTTAAGACCTATGTGCGTGAGGACCACGAGACTGAAAAGTTCGAGGGCGTTTCTGGCATGCTGTACCGCACGTTCTCCAAGGCGCAGAAGACCATGGCAGGCGTTATGCCGCTGATGCAGTTCTGCATGTACGCGTGCATGCTGCTCATTTCGTGGTTCGGCGCGCGTCTGATCGTCGTCGGCTCGATGACCACCGGCGAGCTGACCAGCATGTTCTCCTACGCGATGCAGATCCTGATGAGCCTGATGATGGTAGCGATGGTTTTCGTTATGATCACCATGGCCAAGGCGAGCGCAGAGCGTGTTGCCGAAATCCTCGATGAGCAGCCCGACCTGCACAACCCCGCGAACCCGATTCACGAGGTCAAGGACGGCGCGATCGAGTTCGATGACGTTTCCTTCAGCTACAAGGGCGATGAGCGCAAGCTGGCGCTTAAAAACGTCAACCTGCATATCAAGGCCGGTCAGACCGTCGGCATTCTCGGCGGCACCGGTTCCGCGAAGTCTACGCTCGTGCAGCTGATTCCGCGCCTGTACGATACCACGCACGGCACGGTCAAGGTCGGCGGTGTGGATGTCCGCGATTACGATATCGAGGCGCTGCGCGATCAGGTTGCCATGGTGCTTCAGAAGAACGTGCTGTTCTCCGGCACGATCAAGGAAAACCTTCGCTGGGGTGACGAAAATGCCTCGGACGAGGAGCTCGAGCGCGTATGCCGTCTGGCACAGGCGGATGAATTCATCCAGCAGATGCCGGATAAGTACGACACCCACATTGAGCAGGGCGGCTCGAATGTTTCCGGCGGTCAGAAGCAGCGACTCTGCATTGCGCGTGCGCTGCTGAAAAAGCCGAAGATCCTCATTCTTGATGACTCGACCAGTGCGGTAGATACCAAGACGGATGCGCTTATCCGCAAGGCATTCGCGGAGGAAATCCCGGACACGACCAAGATTATCATTGCACAGCGTGTTTCCTCTGTGCAGGATGCGGATCAGATCGTCATTCTCGACGGCGGCACCGTGCAGGCTGTCGGCACGCATGATGAGCTGCTCGCCGCCAACACGATCTATCAGGAAATCTACAACCAGCAGAACAGAAAGGGCGGTGAGGAATAATGGCAAGACCTCAGATGCGCGGACCCGGCGGCCGCAGAGGCATGATGGGCGGCAAGCGCAGCAAAAATCCGAAAAAGACGCTTGGACGTCTTATGAAATATATTCAGAAGGGCTACGGCGTACAGTTTGTGGTCGTACTGATCTGCATTCTGCTGTCGGCTGTGGCAAACGTGGCAGGCTCCATGTTCCTCAAAAGCCTGATCGACGACTATATTTCTCCGCTGCTGCTGCAGGCATCTCCGGTGTTTACCGGTCTGCTGCATGCACTGATGAGTATGGCGGTGATCTATCTCATCGGCATTGCGACTACGTTCATCTACAACTGGCTGATGGTCGGCATTTCGCAGGGCGTGCTCAAAAAGGTGCGTGACGAGATGTTCGCGCACATGCAGAAGCTGCCGATTCGCTACTTCGATACGCATACCCACGGCGATCTGATGAGCCATTTTACCAACGATACCGATACGCTGCAGCAGATGCTCAGCCAGTCCGTGCCGCAGATGTTTTCCTCGGCGATGACCATTATCTCGGTGTTCATCGGCATGCTGGTGACGAATGTATGGCTGACGCTGTTCGTACTGCTCGGCGTGTGCGTCATGCTCAAGGTGGTAAAGAAGCTGGGCGGTCAGTCCGCGAAGTACTTCCTCGAGCAGCAGAAGTCGCTCGGCAGGGTCAACGGCTATATCGAGGAGATGATCAACGGTCAGAAGGTCATCAAGGTGTTCTGCCACGAGGAAAAGTGCAAGGAGCAGTTCGATGAGCTCAACGATGAGCTGCGCGAGAATGCTGCGAGTGCGAATACCTTCGCAAACATCCTCATGCCGATCATGATGAACATCGGCAACCTGCTGTACGTTCTGGTGGCGGTTGTCGGCGGTGCGCTGGCGTTGTCCGGCGTGGTCGGAAACAGCATCACCATCGGCGTTATCGCGTCCTTCCTGCAGCTGACCAAGTCGTTCACCCAGCCGGTAACGCAGATTTCGCAGCAGTTCAACTCCATCGTTATGGCGCTTGCCGGTGCCGAGCGTATCTTTGAGCTGATGGACGAGGAGCCTGAGGTAGACAACGGCTACGTTACTCTCGTTAACGCCAAGTACGACAAGAACGGCGAACTCGTTGAAACCCCGGAAAAGACCAACATCTGGGCGTGGAAGCACCCGCACGAGGACGGCACCACCACCTACACGCAGGTCCGCGGCGATGTCCGCTTCTTCGATGTGGATTTCGGTTATAACCCGGATAAGATCGTTCTGCACGACATCACGCTGTACGCCGAGCCCGGTCAGAAGGTCGCGTTCGTCGGTGCAACCGGCGCGGGCAAAACGACCATCACCAACCTGATCAACCGTTTCTACGACCTCGCGGACGGCAAGATCCGCTACGACGGCATCAATATCAATAAGATCAAAAAAGCCGATCTTCGCCGCTCGCTCGGCATCGTTCTGCAGGATACCAACCTGTTTACCGGCACCATCCGCGATAATATCCGCTACGGTCGCCTGGATGCGACCGACGAGGAAGTCGTGGCTGCGGCGCAGCTTGCTAACGCAGACGACTTCATCCGCCGACTGCCGGACGGCTACGATACCGTCATCGACGGCGACGGCGGCAGTCTGTCGCAGGGTCAGTGTCAGCTGCTTTCCATCGCGCGTGCGGCGGTTGCCGATCCGCCGGTTATGATCCTCGATGAGGCGACCAGCTCGATTGATACCCGCACGGAGTCCATCGTGCAGGCCGGCATGGACGGCCTCATGTACGGACGTACGGTGTTCGTTATCGCGCATCGTCTGTCCACGATTCAAAACGCAGACGTTATTATGGTGCTGCAGCTCGGTCATATCATCGAGCGCGGCAACCATGAGCAGCTGATCGCGGAACACGGCAAATATTATCAGCTCTATACCGGAGCGTTTGAGCTGGAGTAAGATAAAAGAACCCGAAACGAGCGTTTCGGGTTCTTTTTTGTGCAAAATTGAGAATTGAAAATGGAGAATGGAGAATTGCGCTATCCTTGCGCGAGTTCCGTCCGCGCTGCGCACGGATGGTTTCCATTCTCCATTTTTTCATTTTCATTGGTGCAAATCGGATAGAACGGCGGGGTGAGGGCACCCCGCCCTACGGTAACATTTACCTGCATGTATTACCCGTAGAAACTGTCTGTAATAACGTGCAAACGAGTTGCGCGATACGGGTATGTCGCGCCTGCGTAGAGTAAACCGCATGTGTAGCAGTACGAATACAGCTTGAGCGGTGGAGGTCGAGAAATGGGCGGACACATTGGTCCGCCCCTACGGAAGATGAGCGGTATGGCCGTTCTCCCTTCCGAAGCTGTCGCCGGTCTCTGGTCTGCGCCAGACTATCTAATAAAGGAAGATGGAGTCCCAAGAGGATAGAAACCTTGGTGTTTATCCTTTTGGACCACGCGCTGACGGCAGCGCACATTCTCGAGCTTTATAAGCGCCGCTGTCTATCCTTTTGGTTTGCTGGCGAAACTGCCACTTTTTCGCGCTCGAAAGTTGGAATATGCGCTTAACTTTTTTCAAAACGCAATTCCCGCTGTTATTTCCCGCCAAGCGGCACGTCTGCATTGGGATATACTGGGAAAACAGCAAGGGAGGCGTAACGAAATGGATAAACAAAGGGCAAGACGGTCCGCGTCGATACCGGTGCGGATCGGGCATGCAGCAGCATGGGCTGCTGGATTATGGAAACAGGAGCATTTGCGGACGCTCATCACAGGCGTACAGCGATTCGTGCTGTGTGCGGTGCTGGCACAGGGAACCATCCTTGGCGGGTACATGCCGTTCGGACTGGCGATGACGGCGGCCTTGATGGCTCGAGGAGCGGGTCTGTCCGCGCTCGGCGGTCTGGTGTGCGGCATCATGCTGCGCGGCGACGGATTCCACGGCGGCATTTACGCTGCGGCAGCGCTGCTGGTGCTGTGCGTGATGAGCGTGTGCGCCGGTCTGCGGGTGATGTCCGAACGGTGGTTTGCGCCCTGTGTGGCGACATTTGCAAGCGCGGCGTGTACATTCGTGTTCCTGCCGCTCGGTGCAGAGCTGACCGCACCGGCGGTGCTGACATTCCTGCTCGTGCAGGGCATCACGTTCGGCGTGTGCTGGATGTACGGCGCGGCCTTCGCACCGCCGCGCGACGAAAACGACTGGCGCAGACCGGTAACGCTTTTGGTGCTGACCGCAACCGTGCTTTTATCGCTTTCGGGTATCAATCTGTTCGGCGTGTTCGCTCCCGCGAGAGCGGGCGCGCTGCTGCTCGTGCTGGCGGCGGCGTATCTCGGCGGACCGGCGGCGGGCGCGGCAGCCGGTGTCGCGTTCGGCGCGGCAATGGATCTCAACATCGGCTACGGAGCCTTGTTCACCTGCTGCTACGGTCTGTGTGCGCTCGTTGCCGGACTGTTTCACGACAGTGGCCGCGGTTGGTTTTCGGTCTGTGCGCTCGGCGGCGGACTGTGCGCGGCTATGCTCGGCGTGGAGCATCCGCTGTTCATTCCGCTGATCGCAGAGCTGTTCTGCGCGGTCCTCATGTTCGCGGCGCTGCCGCCCTTCGTGTGGGAGGCCATCCGGCGCAGCCTGCTGCCGGATACCCTGATGGGCGAAGCCGCCAGTCAGCGTGTGCGCAGACTCGCGGGCACCTGTGCGACCGAGGCGGCGCAGGCGTTCTACGAGCTGTACCTTGCTATGCTGCATGGCGTCAGCGAGGGCAAAGCCGCCGGAGACCGGAATATTCGGGCGGTATTCGACTACGCGAGCGATCATGTCTGCAAAAACTGCATGCTGTGTACGCAGTGCTGGCAGCGGGACTATGTGAGCACGCTGGCGGCGCTCAATGATGTGACCCAGCCGATGCTGCAGCGCGGGCGAGCGGAAATGAGCGATTTTCCCTATCATTTTGCGGCACGGTGTGCGCGTCTGCCCGAGCTGATGCGTGCCATCAACAGTGCGCTGTTTGCGCTGCGTGAGCGCGAAAGCCTTCGGCGGCAGCAGGAGGAAAACCAGAGCCTGCTTGCCAGGCAATACGCAGGCATTACGGATATTCTTCGGCAGCTTGGCGCGGAGGTCACGCAGGATGAAACGGCGCAGCCGCTGATGGAACGGCAGGTGCGCCGGTACGCAGCAGCGTTCGGATGGATCGACCGCGTGTGCGCGGTGCGGGATTCGCAGGGCAGGCTGACCGTTGAACTGTACGGCGAGGGCATCGACGACATCATGAAGCAGGGAGACGGCTTTTCAGCCGGTCTGTCGGCGCTGCTGGGTGTGACGCTGACCGCACCGGAGAAGAAAAAGGGCAGCCAGGGCATCCATGTTGAGATGCACGAGCGGGCGCCGTACCGTGCGGTGGTCGGCATTGGCCGTCAGCAGAAGGAGGGCGCGTCGGTCTCGGGAGACAACGCGTGCTACTTTCTCACCGACACCGGAACGGCGTGCCTGCTCCTGTCGGACGGCATGGGCTCGGGTGCCGCCGCGTCGCGGGACAGCCGCATGCTCATTACCTCGCTCGAGCGGTTCCTGCGTGCAGGCATTTCGGTCGGAGACGCGCTGCACGCGGTCTCTCCGGCGCTGCGCCTGCGGTCAGACGGCATGCGCTTCACCACACTGGACGCATTCACGCTCGACCTGTTCAGCGGACGCGCGGAAAACCTCAAGTGCGGCGCCGCACCGACCTACATGCGGCTGAACGGCCGGTGGACCATTCTGCCGGGCACGGCGCTGCCCATCGGTCTGGCGGAGGAGGACGAGCTGGGCGATGCCGTGCCGCTGCAGATGAATGACGGCGATATCGTGGTTCTGCTCTCGGACGGCGTGACCGATGGCACGGACGATAAATGGGTGCGGCAGCTGCTCATCGCGCATGCAGGCGACAGCCCGAAGGAGATCGCGGCACAGCTTGTGAACGAGGCGAAAGGCCGCGGACACGATGATGATCGGACCGTAATGGTCATGAAAATTGAAAAGCTGGAATGAGACTGGTATAAAATCACGAAAGAGGGGAATGATGGAACAAAGGGAAAAGGAGGAATCTATATGGTACGAGGTGTCAGCCGCCGCGTGATTGTCGTCAAGCCGGAGCAGCCGGCGCTGTTCGAGCAGGCTATTTTCCTTGTGCGGGACTACAATGCGCCGCGCGGCGACATGGTGCGGGAGGCCTGCCGCATCGCAAACAGCTATCTGCCGCGCAGACGGCGGTCGAGAAGAAAGGCGGACGGTCTTTCTCTGCTTGCCGGATTTTGGGCTGGCGCACTGCTCATCGGCACCATTTGGGCGCTGACGGCGCTCGTTTTGTAAACAAATTATAAAATAAGAGGCCGTTCCCTTGTACCCTTCGGTTTTGGTTGGTATACTATAGTACACAGACGAAAATTTCGGTTTTCGCTTACTATAGATCAAACGGAGGCGGCTATTATGACGGCCGAAACCTTTTTTCAGCTGTTCAACCAGTACGGACTGATCCTGGTCTGTGCCGTGGTTTTCTGCGAATATATGAACCTGCCCGGATTTCCGGCAGGCGTTATCATGCCGTGCGTCGGTGTGCTGATTGCCCGGAGCGAGCTGTCGCTGCCGCTGACGGTTTTTCTGAGCGTGGTCGCCGGTGTGCTCGGCAGTCTGGTCATCTACGCCGTGTGCTACTGGGGCGGCGAACCGGTGATGGAGAAACTGTTCGGCAGGAGCAAGAAATTCAAGTCTCTCGTGCGTAAATGCCATGAATTTATCGACGCACAGCATGGGCGCGGACTGGCGATCATCCGCGTGATCCCGTGTATCCGCACCATTGTTTCCATCCCGGCCGGACTGCTCCGGATGCCGGTCAAGTGGTTCGTCGGCTGGTCTGCGGTGGGCATCACGGTGTGGAATACCGCGCTCATTTCGTTCGGGTATTTCTTCAGCGAGAAGATTCTCAGCATGGTAATGTAACCAAATATATCGACAGGGTAAATCCTCGGATTTGCCCTGTTTTTGCGTTTTTCGGTCGAAAAATGGGTGCATCCATTCTGTAAGTTGCATTTGCAGTCGCGTTATGGTAAAATATACACCGTTATATAATATGTATAAGACGGAGGAACGATATGCAGATCGGCAACGTAACAATCAACGGAAAACTGGCGCTTGCACCGATGGCAGGCGTGACCGATCTTGCATTCCGCCATATCTGCCGGGAGCACGGCGCGGCGCTGACCGTGACCGAAATGGTCTCCGCAAAGGCGCTGTGCTATAAGGATAAGAAAACGCCGCGTCTGCTCGAGCTGGGGGCGGACGAGCATCCGGCGGCTGCCCAGATCTTCGGGCACGAGCCGGACACGATGGCCGAAGGCGCGAAACTGGCGCTGGAGAAATCCGGCTGTGATATCATCGACATCAACATGGGCTGTCCGGCGCCGAAGATCGTGAACAACGGTGACGGCTCCGCGCTGATGAAGGATCCGGAGCTTGCGTCCAAGGTGATTGCAGCGGTCGTAAACGCGGTCGATGTGCCGGTAACGGTCAAGTTTCGCAAGGGCTGGGATGAAAAAAGCGTCAACTGCGTGGAATTTGCAAAAATGGCTGAGCAGTCCGGCGCGGCAGCGATCACGCTGCACGGACGCACGCGCTCGCAGCAGTACAGCGGCACCGCCGACTGGGATGTGATTCGTGAAGTCAAGCAGGCGGTTTGCATTCCGGTGTTCGCCAACGGAGATGTGGCCGAACCCGAGGACGCGGTTCGCATTCTCGCGCACACCGGCGCGGACGGCGTGATGATCGGGCGAGGTTCGCTCGGTGATCCGTGGCTGTTCGAGCGGGCAAATGCACTGCTCGAGACCGGCATCTGTCCGGCGCTGCCGCCGTTCGCGGAGCGCATTGACACGGCCGTGCGGCAGATCGAGCTTGCCGCCGAGCAGAAGGGCGAGCATATCGCCATGCTCGAGGCACGCCGACACGTTAACTGCTATCTCAAGCGGGAAAGCGGTGTCAAGACGTTCAAGAACCGCATTTGCGCACTCACCAAGCTGAGTGACCTGTATGAAATCGCAGACGAACTGAAAGCCTTCGTTTCGGCGAAGGAGAACATATAATAAATAAGGTAAGAGAAAGAGAGGGGAGACGCAGTGGACGACAAGCATATTGTGGCGCAGGCGCGGCGCGGCGAGCTTTCTGCCTTTGAGGAGCTGGTAACGCGCTACGAAAAGCGCGTGTATGCGATCGCGCTGCGCTCGTCCGGCTCGCCGGAGGATGCCGCAGATATCACGCAGGAGGTTTTCCTTCGGGCATGGCGCTCGATGAAGGACTTCTGCGGGGACAGCGGCTTTGCGACCTGGCTGTTCCGCATCACGATGAACCAGTGCGTCGATTACGCGCGGCATAAGCAGAGCCAGCCGCCGACGCAGCCGCTCGTGCAGGGCGAGGATGACGAGGAACGCGAACTGCCGCTTCCGGATACGGCTCCATCTCCCGAGGAGCACCTGGAGAACAGCGAGCTGGGACGCGAGCCGCCGCGCTCGATGAGGTGAGCGACGAGCACCGCAGAATCGTCCTGCTGCGGGACGTTTCCGGCATGAGCTACACCGAGATCGCTGAGATACTCGAGGTCAGTGAAGGTACGGTAAAGTCGCGGCTGTCACGCGCACGCATTGCTTTACGCAAAATTTTACTCAAACGAGGGAACCTTTTTCATTTGCCTTCGTCTAAAGATATGGAAGGAGGCGAGGAGCATGAATGAGGAGGAATATTTTGAACAGCTTTGCTCGAACAGTGTGGACGGAACCCTGACCGATTCCGAAAAGCAAAAGCTGGAGGAGCATCTGGCAGAGTGCCCATCGTGCGCCGCGCTGAAAGAGGATCTGGAGCAGATGCACAGTATGCTGGCGGTGGACGAAACCGAGCCGCCGGCCGGACTGCATGACAGCATTATGGAACGTCTGCGGCAGGAGGAAACCGTTCGGGTGGTCGCGCCGCAAAAGCCGATGCGCCGTCTGCCGGTGTTTACGATGGTAGCCGCTGCGGCGGTTGTCGTGCTGGTCGTGCTCGGCGGCGGACTGATGCCCGCGTTCAGTACGGTGGGCAGCGGCAGCACGGCGGCAGCGGATTCTGCCTCGGCGGACGCAGGAGACTGCACGGCGGACGGCGGTATGCAGAATGAGATCAAGCAGTCCGTGCGGGAGAACGCCGATGCATCGAGCGGCGGAGCATCGAATTCGAGCGTGCAGCAGAGCGGCACGGCTTCGCAGAGTACGAACGGCAGCGCATACAGCGGACAGAATGACACCGGCGAGGACTCTGCGGCGAATACGCAGAGCGATGCGGGCATCGATGCCGAGCAGTATGCAGACAGCGAGCGGTCGATTGCAGCTCCTGAGCCGATTGCTGATGAGTCGGTACAGACACAGGTGCAGACCCGTCCGGTGCTCACGCTACCGCAAAGCCTGCACGGCGCACACACCGCGTACTGCTATGTGGCCGTCGGCGGCAGCAGCCTGCCGGATATCGATGGTGAGCTGCTCGCGCAGGAGAACGGTGTTTCGTGGTTCCGGTTGGACAACAGTATGGAAACGCTCGAAAAGACTCTGCAGACAGTAGAACAGGCAGGCTGCACGGTGACTGCCTATGATAAGGTCGATCTGACGATCGACAGCCATGCAGATTCGTGGATCTTAGCGGTTGTTACCGATTGAGATTGGGCAAAACAGACCTGGAACGATGGTTTTCGGATCTGTTTTTGTGCATAACGCGAAAAATTCCGATTTACACAAAAAATTACTGAAAATTTTGTGCAAACACTTGACTTTCCCATGAAAGTATTGTATTATGTATAAGCACTTGCGAGAGCAAGTTAAAACGCGATGATACCGGAGATTGCTGCTGTGAGCAGGTAACTTCGGTGGAGTAGGTCCGACAATCGGGCGGTTGAGATAACTGCTATCAGCTGAATTCAGATATTCAGCAAAAACGCAATGTTCATGCGTAAATTCGGGACTCGCGGCGCGTGCGCCGTCAAGCCGATGGTTTGAACCACTTACGTTTCTTATCGTGACCGGATTGTTGCGCTGCGGAGTCAGTGCGCCCGGTTATTTTCATGCCCGTTGCGTGATACGCACGGCGGAGTTGCAGTTTCTCTCCGTAGCGAGTCAAAACATTATTTAATGTATGGCACACATACGAGGAGGAAATTCCACAATGGCAAACGCACAGAAGATTCGCATTCGCCTGAAGGCGTATGATCACGAGCTGATCGACCAGTCCGCAGAGAAGATCATCGAGACCGCTAAGCGCAACGGCGCTAAGGTTTCCGGCCCGATCCCGCTGCCGACCGAGAAGCAGATCGTTACCATCCTGCGTGCTGTTCACAAGTACAAGGATTCTCGTGAGCAGTTCGAGCGCCGCACCCACAAGCGCCTGATCGACATCATCAACCCGAATCAGGCTACCATCGAGGCTCTGACCACTCTCGACCTGCCGGCTGGCGTCGAGTTCGAGGTTAAGCTCTAATTTAAGTTAACAAGCTGACCGGATTAACCCACCGGCGGTTTGAAGCCCTGCCGCGACACGCGCGGCGAGGTCATGTTGGCGGTCAAATGCCGTCAACCAATAACCTTTAAGGAGGAAAAACAAATGCTGAACAAAGCAATCATCGGCAAGAAGGTCGGTATGACCCAGATCTTCAATGCTGACGGCAAGGTTATCCCCTGCACCGTAATCGAAGCAGGTCCTTGCGTTGTAACTCAGCTCAAGACCGAAGAGAAGGACGGCTACAATGCTGTACAGTTCGGTTTTGAGGATGTTAAGGAAGCTCGCCTGAACAAGCCCCAGAAGGGTCACCTGAAGAAGGCTGGCGACTCCCTGAAGAAGTACCTGAAGGAGTTCCGTTTTGAGGACTGCACTCCGTTCCAGCTCGGCGATGTTGTTAAGGCTGACATGTTCGTTACCGGCGATTATGTTGACGTTACCGGCACTTCCAAGGGCAAGGGCTACGCTGGCGTAATCAAGCGCTTCAACGCATCCCGCCTGAAGGAAACCCACGGTACCGGCCCTGTACACCGCCATGCGGGTTCTATGGGCGCTTGCTCTGATCCGTCCAAGATCATGAAGGGCAAGATGATGCCGGGTCACATGGGCGCTGAGCAGGTTACTGTTCAGAACCTGGACGTTGTAAAGGTTGACGCTGAGCTTAACCTGATCGCCGTTTGCGGCGCAGTTCCGGGCCCGAAGGGCGGCATCGTAGTGCTGAAGAACACCGTTAAGAACAACAAGGTTGCCAAGGGCGAGGCTGGCATCAGCAAGAACCCGCAGAAGGCTTCCGCAAGAAAGTAAGGGAAGGAGGAGCAAATCATGCCTACAGTAGCAGTTTTTGATATGACCGGTAAGAAGACCGGCGAGATGGAGCTGAACGCGGCTGTTTTCGGTATCGAGCCGAACATGACCGTTGTACACGCTGCAGTAAAGAATTATCTGGCTAACCAGCGTCAGGGCACTCAGTCCACGCTGACCCGCGCCGAGGTTCGTGGCGGCGGCATCAAGCCGTGGCGTCAGAAGGGCACCGGCCGTGCTCGTCAGGGTTCTATCCGCTCTCCGCAGTGGACCCATGGTGGTATTGCCCTCGGCCCGAAGCCCCGTTCCTACAACTACAGCCTGACCAAGAAGACCAAGCGTCTGGCTATGCTGTCCGCTCTGTCTGCAAAGGCAGCAGCAGGCGAGATCATCGTAATCGATGGCCTGGATATGGGCGAGATCAAGACCAAGTCCTTTGTTGGTTTCCTGAACGCAGTTGAGGCAACCGGCAAGAGCCTGGTAGTTACTCCGGAAGTTCGCACCAACGTAGTTAAGTCTGCGGCAAACATCCCGGGCGTACGCACCACGATCGCGTCTACCCTCAATGTATACGACATCCTCAATGCTGACAAGTTCATCATCGACAAGGCAGCAGTTGAGAAGCTGCAGGAGGTATACGCATAATGAAGTACGCATACGACATTATCAAGAAGCCGATCATCACCGAGCGTTCCATGATGGGCGCACAGGACAACAAGTACACCTTCGAAGTAGCGATCGATGCCGGCAAGGTAGAGATCAAGAAGGCTGTAGAGGAGATCTTCGGCGTTAAGGTTGCCAAGGTTAACACCATCAAGCTGCCGGGCAAGTGGAAGCGCATGGGCGTTCACGTTGGCAAGCGTTCCGACATCAAGAAGGCGATCGTAACCCTGACCGCTGACTCCAAGAAGATCGAGATCTTCGAGAACATGATGTAAATATTCTAAGGGGGAATCCTTCCCCCTTAGATACCGAAAAAGTTCCCTTCGGAAACTTTTTCGGATAACCCCCTCTCGAATGAATACATTCGAGAACGCGCCTCTAAGGCGCGGGCAGTGGTGTAAAAGTACGGCGCAGCCGCACTTTTACGAACACCCCTGCGGGGTGATTAACAACTCGTTCAAAACTGTAGTTTTGAATGAAGCATTTGTATGGGGAAGCCACCCCGATAATAACGTATCAAGGAGTTGAAATTCCAAATGGCTATCAAGACTTTCAACCCGACGACGCCCTCGCGCAGAAATATGACTGTGCTTTCCTACAAGGGTCTGTCTAAGGTGAAGCCCGAGAAGAGCCTTCTCGAAAAGGTCAAGAAGACCGCTGGCCGCAACAGCTACGGCCGCATCACCGTTCGCCACATCGGCGGCGGCAACAAGAAGAAGTACCGTATCATTGACTTCAAGCGTCAGAAGCTCGACGTTTACGCCGAGGTTAAGACCATGGAGTATGATCCGAACCGTTCCGCTAACATCGCTCTCGTTCAGTACGAGGACGGCGAGAAGGCATATATCCTCGCTCCCGAGGGCCTGAAGATCGGCGACAAGGTCGTTTCTTCCAAGGATGCCGACATCAAGCCCGGCAACTGCCTGCCGGTTGAGAACATTCCGGTTGGTACCATGATCCACAACATCGAGCTGTACCCGGGCAAGGGCGCACAGCTGGTTCGTTCCGCAGGCGTCGGCGCTCAGCTGATGGCTAAGGAAGGCGGCAAGGCAATGGTTCGTCTGCCCTCCGGTGAGCTGCGTTACGTCCGTCTGGACTGCAAGGCTACCATCGGCGTTGTTGGTAACTCTGATCATTCTAACGTACAGCTGGGTAAGGCTGGCCGTACCCGTCATCTGGGTATCCGCCCGACCGTTCGTGGTTCTGTAATGAACCCGTGTGATCACCCGCACGGCGGCGGCGAAGGCAAGAGCCCGATCGGTCGTCCGTCTCCGGTTACCCCGTGGGGCAAGCCGGCTATGGGTTACAAGACCCGCAAGAAGAACCACCGCACCGACAAGCAGATCGCTCGTCGTCGCAACGGCAAGTAAGAAAGGAGTTATCTTAATATGGGCAGAAGTGTTAAGAAAGGCCCTTTTGTGGCTCCTGAGCTTATCAAAAGAGTCGTTGAAATGAACGAAAAGGGCGAGAAGAAGGTCCTCAAGACCTGGTCCCGCGCTTCCACGATCTTCCCTGAGTTCGTCGGTCATACTATCGCAGTACACGACGGCCGCAAGCACGTTCCGGTATACGTTACCGAGGACATGGTTGGTCACAAGCTGGGCGAGTTTGCTCCCACCCGTACCTACAAGGGTCACGCGGGCAGCAAGACCTCCAATAACGGCAAGTAAGGAGGAGTTAAAGTAACATGGAAGCAAGAGCTATTGTACGCAACGTACGCATGACCCCGCGAAAGATCAAGCTGATCTGCGATCTGATCCGCGGCAAGGATGCGGGCGAAGCTATGGCCATCATCATGAATACCCCCAAGGCAGCATGCGAGCCGATGGAGAAGCTCCTCAAGAGCGCAGTTGCCAATGCCGAGAACAATCACGGCATGAACACCGACAAGCTTTACGTTAAGGAAGTTCACGTCGGTCCCGGTCCGATCATGAAGCGCGTTATGCCGCGTGCACAGGGCCGTGCATTCAGAATCCTCAAGAGAACCTCGCACGTAACGCTGGTTCTTGGCGAGAAAGAATAAGGGAGGGTAATCAATGGGCCAGAAAGTAAATCCGAACGGTCTCCGTGTCGGCGTTATCAAGAATTGGGATTCCCGTTGGTTCGCTAAGGACAATGTGTTCGGCGACCTCCTCGTGGAAGACTACAAGATCCGTAAGGATCTGAAGAAGCGTCTGTACGACGCAGGCGTTCCGGCGATCGAGATCGAGCGCAAGAACGACGAAATCAAGATCATGATCCAGTGCGCACGTCCCGGCATGGTTGTCGGCCGCGGCGGCGAGGACATCAAGAAGCTCGAAGAAGAGCTGACCAAGAAGTACGGCAAGAAGGTTCGCTGCTCCATCATCGAGATCAAGACCCCGGACACCAACGCTACCCTGGTTGCTGAGAACATTGCAGCTCAGCTCGAGAAGCGCATCGGTTTCCGCCGTGCAATGAAGCAGTCCATGGGCCGTGCAATGCGCATGGGCGCCAAGGGCATCAAGGTTTCCTGCGGCGGCCGTCTGGGCGGCGCGGAAATCGCACGCACCGAGCATTACCACGAGGGCACCATTCCGCTGCAGACCCTGCGTGCGGACATCGACTATGGTTTTGCTGAAGCTGCGACCACCTACGGCCGCATCGGTGTTAAGGTATGGATCTACAAGGGTGAGGTTCTCCACGGCGGTCCGCGTCTGGGTCGCTCCATTGAAGCTCCGAAGCCGGCATTCGAGCGCCGCGATCGTCGCGGTGACCGTCGCGGCCGTCGTGACTTCAACCGTGGCGAGCGTCGTGCTCCCCGTCAGGAAGGAGGCAACCGTTAATGCTGCTCCCTAAGAGAGTTAAGTATCGTCGCGTTCATCGCGGCCGTATGACCGGCAAGGCTACCCGCGGTAACTTCGTATCGAACGGTGAGTTCGGTATCCAGGCTACCGAGCCGTGCTGGATCACCTCGAATCAGATCGAGGCAGCCCGTATCGCTATGACCCGTTACACCAAGCGTGGCGGTCAGGTATGGATCAAGATTTTCCCCGACAAGCCGGTTACCAAGCATCCGGCTGGTGCTCGAATGGGTTCCGGTAAGGGCGCACCCGAGTACTGGGTTGCAGTAGTTAAGCCGGGCCGTGTACTGTTTGAGATCGCAGGCGTTTCCGAGGAAGTTGCTCGTGAGGCACTGCGTCTGGCAAGCCACAAGCTGCCCTGCAAGACCAAGTTCGTTGCCCGTGAGAAGAATGGCGGTGAAGCATGATGAAGGCATCTGAGATCAGAGAACTGACGGCTGAGGAGCTGTCTGCAAAGCTCGGTGAGCTGAAGAAGGACCTCTTCAACCTCCGTCTGCAGCTCGCTACCAATCAGCTCGACAACACCAACAAGATCAATGAAGTCAAGCACGACATTGCTCGTATCAATACCGTTATCCGCGAGAAGCAGATCGCGGAGAAGGCATAAGGGAGGGAAACGAATATTATGAGCGAAAGAGCATTACGCAAAACGCGAGTAGGCAAGGTCGTTTCCGATAAGATGGATAAGACCATTGTCGTAGCAATTGAGGATCGTGTAGCACATCCTCTGTACAAGAAGGTTATTCCGCACACCTATAAGCTGAAGGCACACGACGAGAACAACGAGTGTGGCATCGGTGATAAGGTTAAGGTGATGGAGACCCGTCCGCTGTCCAAGGACAAGCGCTGGCGCCTGGTCGAGATCATCGAGAAGGCAAAGTAAGGAGGAGAGCACATGGTTCAGCAGGAAAGCTTTCTGCGTGCAGCTGACAACAGCGGCGCAAAGGAACTGAAGGTAATCCGTGTTCTCGGCGGCTCCGCACGCAAGTACGGCAACATCGGTGACGTAGTTGTTTGCTCGGTGCGCAAGTGCACCCCGGGCGGCGGCGTAAAGAAGGGCGATGTCGTTAAGGCAGTTATC
>OIWL01001721.1_pt1 | contig 21687 bp, 21 predicted proteins | sample 1587561 | NCBI WGS metagenome assembly OIWL01 (sample SAMEA3888903, study PRJEB22519) | human gut metagenome | biome: human gut; feature: human-associated habitat; material: faeces | place: Denmark | collected 2010 | reverse complement strand
GCTGCGCCATCTACAACAGCGCCGAGATGACGCTGGAACAGGTGCTGGACACCATCCGTGCTACGGAGCAGGCAGGCGGCACCACCGTCCGACTCCACACCGGTGACCCCTGCCTTTATGGGGCCATCCGGGAGCAGATGGATGCGCTGGACGCCGACGGCATCCCCTACGATGACACCCCGGGTGTGTCCAGCTTCTGCGGCGCAGCGGCGGCGCTCTGTGCCGAGTACACCCTGCCCAATGTGAGCCAGACCGTCATCATCACCCGGATGGAGGGCCGCACCCCCGTCCCCGAGGCCGAGCAGCTGGCAAAGCTGGCCGCGCATGGGGCCACCATGGTCATCTTCCTCTCCATCGGGCTGGTGGACAAGGTCCAGCAGGCCCTCCTTTCCAGCGGCGGCTACCGCTCCGACACTCCCGCCGCAGTGGTGTATAAGGCCACATGGCCGGAGCAGAAGGTGGTGCGGTGCACCGTCTCCACGCTGGCCGAGGAGACCCGCAAAAACGGCATCACCAAGACGGCCCTTATCGTCGTGGGCGATTTTCTGGGGCGGGATTACGACCGCAGCAAGCTCTACGACCCTGCCTTTACCACCGAGTTCCGGCAGGGGACGGAGGCCGGAAAATGAGCTGTGCGTATCTGGCCTTTACGGCAAGGGGCGAGGCACTGGCCCGTCGGCTGGCGGAGTCCCTGCCCGGCAGCGTGAGCCGCTGCGGCGGGGAAGTGACCCTGAAGGGCTGGACGGCGGAGCACTTTGCACAGAACGAGGCGCTTATTTTTGTAGGAGCTGTGGGCATCGCCGTCCGGGCCGTCGCGCCTTATTGCAAAAGCAAGGCCAGCGACCCGGCGGTGGTGGCTGTGGATGAGGGCGGGCGGTTCGCCGTGCCCCTGTTGTCGGGCCATCTGGGGGGCGCGAATGCGCTGGCCCGGGCGCTGGCGGAGGTCTGCGGCGCGGTGCCGGTCATCACGACGGCCACCGATGTCAACGGCCTTTTTGCCGTGGACCTCTGGGCCAAGGCGCAGGGCTGCGCCCTCCTTGAGCCGGAGCGCATCAAGCGCGTCAGCGGCGCTCTGCTGGCCGGACAGACCGTCCGGTACTGGTCGGCGTGGCCAGTGACGGGGGAGGCCCCCGCCGGGGTGGAGCGGGCCGGGACGCCCGAGGCCGCTGATTTCGCCCTCACCCTCACGCCGGAGGGCGGGGCGCTCCACCTCGTGCCCCCCATCGGAGTGCTGGGCGTGGGGTGCCGCCGGGGCACGACGGCAGAGCGGCTGGAAGAGGCGTTTTCGGCCTTCTGTGCCTCGTCGGGCCTCAGCCCGGCGGCAGTCTCGGCGGCTGCCAGCATCGACCTGAAAAAAGAGGAGCCGGGACTTGCGCAGTTCTGCGAAGCCCACGGCTGGCCCATCACATTCTATTCGGCAGACCAGCTGCGGGCCGTGCCGGGGCAGTTCACCCCTTCGGCCTTCGTGGCCGGTGTCACCGGCGTGGACAACGTCTGCGAGCGGGCAGCGGCAAAAGCCTCGGGTGGGGCGCTCCTGCTGCCCAAGACAGCGGGCGGCGGCGTGACGCTGGCGCTGGCCGTCCGCCCCTTTGCACCCGATTGGAGGACAGAGCAATGAGTGAGAACCGAAAGACCGTGTTCGTCGTGGGGCTTGGCCCCGGCGGCGGACAGTTTCTGACCGTGCAGGCGCAGAGCGCCTTGCAGCAGGCCGAGGTGTTGTGCGGCTATACGGTCTACATCGACCTTGTGCGCCCCCTCTACCCGGAAAAGGAGTGCTACGCCACCGGCATGACCCGGGAGCTTGACCGCTGCCGCTGGGCGCTGGATACCGCCCGGGCAGGCCGGGATGTGGCGCTGGTCTGCTCCGGCGATGCCGGGGTCTACGGCATGGCAAGCCCTCTTCTGGAGCTGGCCGAGGCGTATCCGGATGTTGATGTGGAGGTCGTGCCCGGCCTGACCGCCGCCCTCAGCGGCGGGGCGGTGCTGGGGGCACCGCTGGCCCACGATTTCTGCGTCCTCTCTCTGTCCGACCGCCTCACGCCGTGGGAGGTCATCGAAAAGCGTCTGGCCTGCGCGGCGCAGGGCGATTTCGCGCTGGCGCTGTACAATCCCTCCTCCAAGGGCCGCCCCGACTACCTGCGCCGGGCCGTGGACATCCTGCTGGCCCACGGCAAGGCCCCTGACACCCTCTGCGGCTGGGTGCGGAACATCGGCCGGGAGGGACAGGAAAAGCAGCTCCTGCCCCTCAGCCAGCTCCGGGACACCGAGGTGGATATGTTCACCACCGTCTTTGTGGGCAACGCAGCCACCCGTGCGCTGAACGGGCGGATGGTCACGCCGCGGGGGTATCGCCGATGAGAGTGGTCCTGTTCAGCGGTACCACCGAGGGGCGGGAGCTTTCCCGTCGGCTGGCAGAGCTTGGTCTTGAAGTCACCGTCAGCGTAGCCACCCCGTTGGGGCAGGAAGAGCAGGGGAGCGCCCCCGGCGTCACCGTCCGGTGCGGACGGCTCCTGCCCGATGAGATGGCCGCTCTCCTGAAGGGCGCTGCCCTCTGCATCGACGCCACCCACCCCTACGCAGTGGAGGCGACGAAGAACATCCGGGCGGCGGCAGAGTCGGCGGGGGTCGGGTATCTCCGCCTCCTCCGCCCGGCCAGCCCCCTGCCGGAGGGCTGTCTTGTCTTCGGGAGCGCAGGGCAGGCGGCGGAGGCGCTGGCGCAAAAGGAAGGAAACCTTCTGCTGGCCACCGGGGCCAAAGAGCTGACTCAGTTTGCGGCCATCCTGCCCCAGCGGCTCTATCCCCGCGTCCTGCCCACGCTGGAAAGCATCGCAGCCTGTGAGGCGGCGGGCATCCCTCACCGCAACATCATCGCCATGCAGGGGCCGTTCAGCTTCGCGCTCAATCAGGCGATGATGGAGCAGTTCCATATCCGCTGGCTGGTCACGAAAGACGGCGGCGTAGCGGGCGGATTCGACGAAAAAGCCGCTGCTGCCGCCGCCGCGGGGGCGCAGCTGGTGGTCATCCGCCGCCCGCCCGAGGAGGGCGAGACGGCGGAAGAGGTGCTGAAACGCTGCAAGGAGATGATAAGATGAACGTGACACTCATCGGCATGGGTTCCGGCCAGCCCGAGAGTCTGACCCTCCAGAGTCTGGCCGCGCTGCGGCAGGCCGACCTCATCCTTGGTGCGCGGCGTCTGCTGGCGGCTCTGCCCGCCGGCTGCACTGCCAACCGCGCCGCTGCCTACCGCGCCGACGAGGTGGCGGAGCTTCTGCACACCTCCGGCGCAGAGAACGCCGTGCTGGTCTACAGCGGCGACACCGGCTTTTACTCCGGCGCAGCCGCGCTGCTGGATAAGCTTTCGGCTCTCGGCATCCGCGCCCGGGTGCTGCCGGGCCTTTCCAGCGTCCAGCTCCTTGCGGCGGCGTTGGGCCGTTCGTGGCAGGACTGGAACCTCGTCTCGGCCCATGGCCGCGCCTGCGACCCGGTGGCCGAGTGTATGCAGGGCAGGCCCGCCTTTTTCCTCACCGGCGGCAGTGAAGACCCTGCCACCCTCTGCGCCCAGCTGGCGGCGGAGGGCTTCGGCGAGGTGGAGGCCGTCGTGGGCCAGTGCCTCGGCACGCCGAAAGAGAAGCTCTTCCGGGGTAGGGTGCAGGAGCTGGCGGCGGGCCGCTTCGACAGCCTGAGCGTCCTCCTCGTGGAGGCTGCAGAGGTGCAGCCCCGCCGCACGCCGGGCCTGCCGGATGAAGCGTTCGAGCGGGGCAGTGTCCCCATGACCAAGCAGGAGGTGCGGGCTGCTGTGCTGGCAAAGCTGGCCGTCCGCCCGGAGGACATCCTGTGGGACGTGGGGGCCGGGACGGGCAGTGTCAGCGTGGAGCTGGCGCTGGCTGCGCCCCGGGGCAGGGTCTACGCGGTGGAGTGCGACCCGGAGGGCTGCGCCCTCATCCGGGCCAACCGCCAGAGATTCCTTGCCCGCAACCTGACCCTCGTGGAGGGGCTTGCCCCCGCCGCGCTGGCCGACCTGCCCGCGCCGGACGCCGTCTTTATCGGCGGCAGCAAGGGCAGCCTCGCCGCCATTGTGGATGCTGCGCTGGAAAAGAACCCCGCCGCCCGCATCTGCGCGTCGGCCATCGCCCTCGAGACCCTCTCGGCGGCGGTGGCTGCGCTGACGGCCCGGGGCCGAACGGTGCAGGTGAGCCAGATCGCCGTCAGCCGGGCCAGAGCCGTGGGCGGGCTGCACCTCATGATGGCCCAGAACCCCATCTACCTCATCACGGGAGAATGACCATGATCCAATTTCTGCTGGCGGCACCCCGTTCGGGCAGCGGCAAGACCACCATGACCTGTGCCCTCCTGATGGCGCTCAAGCGGCGGGGCTATGCGCCCTGCGCTTTCAAGAGCGGGCCGGATTACATCGACCCCATGTTCCACCGGGCGGTGCTGGGGGTGGAGAGCCACAACCTCGACCTCTTTTTCTCCCCGCCCGAAACGGTGCGCACCCTCTACGCGAAGGGAGCCTCCGGCCACGGCGCGGCGGTCTGTGAGGGGGCGATGGGCTTCTACGATGGCCTCGGCGGTGTGAGCGACAAGGCCAGCGCGTGGCATCTGGCCGACACGCTGGGCCTGCCGGTGCTGCTGGTGGTGGAGCCGAAGGGCCAGAGCCTGACGCTGGCCGCAGAGCTGCGGGGCCTCGACGGCTTCCGCACCCCCAGCCATCTTGCGGGCATCCTGCTCAACAACTGCACGGCCCGGATGCACGCCCTGCTGGCCCCCATGCTGGAAGCGGAAACGGGCCTGCCGGTGCTGGGCTTCCTGCCCAAGCTCCCGGAGGCCGTCATCGGGAGCCGCCATCTCGGCCTCTATACGGCGGCAGAGGTGGAGGACCTGCAAAAAAAGCTGGCCGCACTGGCCGCAGCGGCGGAGGAGCAGATCGACTGGCCCCGCCTGCTGGCCCTCTGCGAAAAAGAGCCGCCCGCCCTGTCCGGGCAGGCGGAGACACCCCCGGCCCGCGTCCGCATCGCTGTGGCGCAGGACGAAGCCTTCTGCTTCACCTATGCCGAGACGCTGGAAGCGCTCCGGGACGCCGGGGCAGAGCCGGTCTTTTTTAGCCCTCTCCGGGACGCAAGCCTGCCGGAGAAGGTCGGCGGGCTGTATCTGCCCGGCGGCTACCCGGAGCTTCACGCCAGAGCACTGAGCGAAAATACCGCGCTTCTGCGCGAGATAAAAAAGAGGGTCGAAGCCGGTCTGCCCACAGTGGCCGAGTGCGGCGGCTTCCTCTATCTGGGGCAGCGACTCACCGACACCGCCGGGCAGAGCTGGCCGATGGCCGGGGTCCTGCCGGGGACGGCGCAGGATGCCGGGCGGCTCGTCCGGTTCGGCTATGCCGAGCTGGGGGCCGAAGAGGACAGTATGCTCTTCCGGTCCGGAGAGCATTTTCCCATCCATGAGTTCCACCACTGGGACTCCACCGCCAACGGCACGGCCCTCACGGCCCGCAAGCCGGTGGGGGGCACGGAATGGCGGTGCGGATTTGCAAACGAGCATTTCTATGCGGGTTTCCCGCATTTATACTGGGCGGGCACGCCCCTTCCGCAGCGTTTTGCCGCTGCGGCGGAAGCATATAGGAGAGACCATGACTGAGACAGAACTTGCCGCCCTCTGTGCGGCCATCACGCCGCCGGACGAAGCCGCCCGGGCGGCGGCACACGCCCACTGGGCCAGCCTCGCAAAACCGCTGGGCGGGCTGGGGGCACTGGAAACTGTGCTCGAAGACGCTGCGGCCCTTACCGGCAGCGCGAAGCTGGAGTTTTCCCACCGCGCGGTGCTGGTGCTCTGCGCCGACAACGGCGTGGTGGCGCAGGGCGTCAGCCAGACCGACAGCAGCGTGACCCGCGCCGTGGCCGAGAACCTCGCCGCCCGCCGCACCAGCGTCTGCCGGATGGCCCAGACAGCCCGGTGCGAGGTGGTGCCGGTGGATATGGGCATCGCGGGCGAGCCTGTGGCAGGCGTCCTCGACTGCCGCATCGCCCCGGGCACGGCGGACTTTACCCTCGGCCCGGCCATGAGCCGGGCGCAGGCTGTGGAAGCGGTCGGACGGGGCATCCGGCTGGTGCAGGAGCAGAAGAAAGCGGGCGTCGGCCTGCTGGCCACCGGGGAGATGGGCATTGGCAACACGACAACGTCCAGCGCCGTGGCCGCTGTCCTGCTGGGGCAGCCGGTGGAGCGGATGACGGGACGGGGGGCAGGCCTCTCGGATGCAGGCCTTACCCGGAAGGTCGATGCCATCCATCGCGGCATCGTCCGGAATCAGCCCGACCCCGCCGACCCGCTGGACGTGATGGCGAAGCTGGGCGGCTTTGACATCGCGGGGCTTTGCGGCATCTTTCTCGGCGGGGCCTTGGAAAGGGTCCCTGTGCTGGCCGACGGCTTCATCAGCGGAGTGGCGGCGCTCTGCGCCGTCCGGCTCTGCCCGGCGGCGGAAAAGGCGGTCTTTGCCAGCCATTGCTCTACCGAGCCGGCCGCGAAGCTGGTGCTGGATGCACTGAACAAAAAAGCCCTCATCACGGCAGGCCTCCATCTGGGCGAGGGCACCGGGGCGGTGGCCGCCATCCCGCTGTGGGACATGGCGCTGGCCGTCTACGATGACTGCTATTCCTTCGCAGAGGGCGGCATCGATGCCTACACGCCGCAGGGAGGCGCGGGATGCTGACGCTGGTCATCGGCGGCGCAGCCAGCGGAAAGAGCGCCTACGCCGAGAGCCTTGTGTTAAAGACCGGCCTGCCTCGGTACTACCTCGCCACCATGCAGGTCTGGGACGCCGAGTGCGCCGCCCGGGTGGAAAAGCACCGGAAGATGCGGGCCGAAAAGCAGTTCGAGACGCTGGAGTGCCCGCTCCACCTCGACCATCTGGCTCTGCCCGGCCGGGGGACCGTCCTCTTGGAAGACCTCGGCAACCTTGTGGCCAATGAGCTTTACGACCCCGGCGGGGCGGGAGAGCACACCGCAAAGGCCATCCTGACCGGGCTGGAGCGCCTCGCCGCCGGGTGCAGCGACCTCATCGTCGTGTCGAACGAGGTGTTCAGCGGCGGGGCCGACTATGTAGGCGATACCGCGCAGTATCTGCGGGCGCTGGCGCAGGTAAACAACGCCTTCGCCGCCCGGGCGGACAACGTCTGCCGGGTGGTCTGCGGCCTGCCGGTGTATTACAAGGGGGGAGAGAAGCTGTGACCATTTTGCAGACCATCGCGGTAGCCTTTGCGATGTTTTCGGCCCTGCCGGTGCCGCAGTTTGGGTGGAACGAGAAGAATATGCGGTACGCCATGTGTGCCTTCCCCCTCATCGGGCTGGTGTGCGGCGGGCTGTGGTGCCTCTGCGGCGTCCTGCCCCTGCCGGATATGGCCCGGGCGGCGGCGTTCTGCCTCGTGCCGGTGGCTGTCACCGGCGGCATCCATCTGGACGGCTATGCCGACACCTCAGATGCCCTCTCGAGCTACGGCGACCGCGAAAAAAAGCTCGAGATCCTGAAGGATTCTCACTGCGGTGCCTTTGCCGTCATCCGGCTGTGCAGTTATTTTGTCGCCTACTTTGGCCTCTGCGGCAGTGTGCGGTTCACCCCTCGTGTGGGGCTGTGCTGGACGCTGGCGCTGGTGCTGGAACGGGCGCTGTCCGGCTTTGCCGTGGCGGCGTTCCCGCTGGCGAAGGATACCGGCCTTGCCCACACCTTCGCCACGGCGGCGGACAGGCAGACCGTCCGCCGTTTCCTCTGCGGGGCGTCGGCCCTGCTGGTGCTGGCGCTGACGGTGCTGGGGGGTGGTGCTCTGGCGGCAGCGGCGCTTCTGGCGATGAGCCGCTATTATTTTGTGGCGAAAAAGCAGTTTGGCGGCATCACCGGCGATCTGGCCGGGTGGTTTTTGCAGCGGGCCGAGCTGTGGATGCTGGCGGCGCTGGCTGTCAGCCAGTGGGGAGGAGTGCTGTAAATGATGTTCATTACAGGGCCGCTCTACAGCGGCAAGCGCACCTTTGCGCGGAAGTTCCGGGGCAGCGTCATCGCCGATGTGCAGGACGCCGCTGCGGAAATCCAGACCCCGGAGCAGCTCGAAGCGCTGGCCCGGGAGCTGGCGGAATACGATATTGTCATCGCCACCGAGGTCGGCGGCGGTGTTGTCCCGATGGATGCCGGAGCGCGTGCCGGGCGGGAGGCCGCCGGGCGGCTGGCCTGCCTGCTGGCCGCCCGCGCCGACTGCGTGGTGCAGATGTTCTGCGGCATCCCGACGGTATTGAAAGGAGAATTGCCCTCATGTTGATCTATTTACTGCGTCATGGCCTGACCGAATACAACGCCCAGAAGCGCTATCAGGGCCAGCGCGACATCCCGCTCTCGGCGGAGGGCCTGCGCCAGCTGCGCCGGGCCGACATCGACCCGAAGGTGGTCTATATCACCCCGCTGCAGCGGACGGCCCAGACGGCCCGGGTGCTCTTCCCGGACGCAAAACTCGTGGTCGTCAAAGACCTGCAGGAGATGTGCTTTGGCAGCTTCGAGGGGAAGAACTACGTCGAGATGGAGCACGACGCCGACTATCAGGCGTGGGTGAAGGCCAACTGCGAGAGCAAGTGCCCCGACGGCGAGCGGAAGGACGATTTCTCCGCCCGCATTTGCAATGCATTCTCCGGTTTGGTGGACAAGGCACTGGCCGACGGCGAGGAGCTGCTGGTCATCCTCGCCCACGGCGGCACCCAGATGGCGGCGATGGAGCGGTATGTCCTGCCCCGGCGCGGCTATTATGAGTGGTGCGGCCCCAACGCGGGCGGCTATGTGTTGGACGCCGCCGACTGGGCGGAAAAGCGCCAGCTCCGCCTTGTCAGGACCGTGCAGTACACGAAGGACGCGGAGGCGGACGCATGATGACCGTCTGGGCTGTGCTGGGGGGCTTCGTGCTGGACGCCATCTTCGGCGACCCGGCGTGGCTGCCCCACCCGGTGGTGTACATGGGCAAGGCCATCTCCCGGCTGGAAAAATTTCTCCGCGCCCGTCTGCCGAAGACGCCGCAGGGCGAGCTGCTGGGCGGTGCGGTGCTGGCGTTCTGCCTGCCGGTGGGGACGCTGCTGCTCACGGGCCTTGTCTGCTGGGGTGCGGCACGGCTCCACCCTCTGCTGGGGCTTGCCGTGCAGATGTTCTGGTGCGGGCAGGCGCTGGCCGCAAAGGGACTGGTGCAGGAGAGCACGAATGTCTATGCCGAGCTGAAAAAAGGCAGCCTGCCCGCCGCCCGGAAGGCCGTGAGCCGCATCGTGGGCCGTGACACGGAAGCGCTGACCGCCGAGGGTGTGACCCGAGCGGCGGTGGAGACCGTGGCCGAAAACGCCAGCGACGGCGTCATCGCGCCGCTGCTCTATATGCTGCTGGGCGGTGCGCCGCTGGCCCTGACCTACAAGGCCATCAACACGATGGACAGCATGGTGGGCTACAAGAACGAGAAATATCTCTATTTTGGCCGTGCGGCGGCAAAGCTGGACGATGTGGCGAACTATATCCCGAGCCGTCTGGCGGCGCTGCTCTGGATCATGGCGGCGGCGTTCACCCGCAATGACGCCAAGGGCGCGTGGCGTATCTGGCGGCGGGACCGCCGCAATCACGCCAGCCCCAACAGCGCCCAGACTGAGAGCGCCTGCGCCGGTGCGCTGGGCGTCCAGCTGGCCGGGCCGGCCTATTATTTCGGGGAATATTATCCGAAGCCCACCATCGGCGACCCGCTGCGGCCCATCGAGCCGGAGGATATTCTGCGGGCAGATCAGATGATGTATGCAGCCAGCGGGCTTGCGCTGGCGTTTGGATCTGCGATACGGGGGTTCTTGGGATGAAACAACTGGTCCACGGCGGTGACTGGATGGGCTACCGCGAACGCTTTGGCCGCGATGCGCTGGATTTTTCAGCGAACGTCAGCCCCCTCGGCCTGCCCGAGAGGGTGGCGCAGGCCATCCGGGAGGCTCTGGCAGAGGCCGACCGCTATCCCGACCCCCTCTGCCGCACCCTGCGCGCGGCGCTGAGCCGGGCCGAGGGCGTGCCGCCGGAGCAGATCCTCTGCGGCAACGGCGCGGCGGACCTCATCTTCCGGCTGGTCTGGGCCGTAAAGCCCCATAAGGCGCTGGTGACAGCCCCGACTTTTGCCGAGTACGCCTCTGCATTGGATACGGTTGGGTGCGAAGTGAAACGCTTCTTCCTCGATGAAGCAAATGATTTCGCCCCGACGGACGCCCTCGTGGACGCTGTGGACGAGAGCATCGACATGGTGTTCCTCTGCCAGCCGAACAACCCGACGGGGCAGCTGGCCTCACCCGAACTGGTGAAAAAGCTGCTGCGCCGGTGCGGGGAGTGCCGCACGATTTTGGCCGTAGATGAGTGCTTTCTGGACTTTCTGCCCGACGCCGACGGGTGGACCGCGAAGCCTCTGCTGGAAAGTGGGAACCTCGTCATCCTGAAAGCCTTCACCAAGCTCTACGGCACGGTGTTCCTCGGCGCGCCCCGCACGCACGAAGTGGCCGAAGCCTCCGAAGTCGATAATTTCCGCATCGCCGCTATGGCGCTGCCGCTGGCCGGAATTCTCTTCATCGGACTCTTTCCGCAGACCGCCGTGAGCGCGGTAACCCGCGCCGCGGGATTTTTCATCCACCACCCCGCCGATGCGGCGGACTACCTGCTGTCGCCCACGCTGGCGGCCGTCAGCCGCACGGCATGGCTGCTGATTCTGGTCGTCGGACTCTTGGCATGGCTTCGCAGCCGCGCCCTGCGCACGCGCAAGGTGACCGACGGCGCGACATGGGGCTGCGGCTTCACCTCGCCCAACGTGCGGATGCAGTACAGCGGCGAATCCTACTCCGAAGGACTGCAGTCTATCGCCACGTCGCTCACGCAGAACAGCGGCGAAGGCGGCGCCGTCGGCAAAGGCGAGATTTTCCCTGCCGCGCACAACTTCGATATCCGCCACAAGGACCGCTTCGACAAACTTTTCGCGGCGTGGTGGGTCGAACTGCTACGCGTGATAAACAAGCGCGCCATGCGCCTGCGTACGGGCAAGATCAACCACTACGTGCTCTTCGCACTGGCGTTTCTGGTCCTGATATTCCTGTTGTCCATCTTTAACCTGATCTGACGATGACGGCACTCAATACACTCCTGATCCTGCTGACGGCCGTCTGCATTCCGGGCCTGATAAACCGCACGCGGGCCGTGCTGGCGGGCCGCCGGGGCATCCGCTTCGCCCAGCACCTCTACGACGTGCGCCTGCTGCTGCGCAAAGGCGCGGTCTATTCGACGACCGCTTCGGCGCTGTTCCGCGCCGTGCCGTCGGTCTACCTCGGCTCGGCGATCGTCGCCGCGCTCTTCATCCCCGTCGGGGAGCTGAAACCCCTGCTGTCGTTCGACGGCGACATCGTCTGCTTCACCTACCTGATGGCTCTTGGCCGCTTCGCGCTGATCCTCGGCGCCATGGACACCGGAAGTTCGTTCGAAGGCATGGGCGCGAGCCGCGAAGCCCTCTACGGCGCGCTGGTCGAACCGGCGCTGATGCTCGTCTTCGGCACGCTGGCCCTGCTGTCGGGCTACACCTCTTTCGACGCGATCTTCTCGGGCGACGCCGTGAACGGCATGCAGCTGGTCGTGGTGCTGCTGCTGGCGGCCTACGTGCTCGTGAAGATCGTCTTCACCGAGGCCGGGCGCGTCCCGGTCGACGACCCCCGCACGCACCTCGAACTGACGATGATCCACGAAGTGATGTGCCTCGACTACTGCGGCGTCGACCTGGCCTATATCAAGATGGCCGGATGGCTCAAGACCGCCGCGCTGTCGGTGCTCGCCGCCGACGCCGTCGCCGCGACCTGCTGCCCCCGCTGGTGGGCGGCGGCCCCGCTCGCGGTGCTCGTCACGGGGCTTTCGGTGGGCATCGTCGAATCGACCCAGGCCCGCAACAAACTCGCCCGCAACACCACCTTCATCCTCACCGTCGCGGCGCTGGCCGCTCTGGTTTTCTTCACGGGCTACCTGCTGCAACTAAACATCAGCATCCAATGATACTCCCGCTGGTCATACTCTACGTCATCACGCTCGTCTATCTGGCGATCACCGAGCGTTTCCGCAATTTCGCCTCGCTGATCGGCCTTCAGGGGTGGCTGCTGTTCGCCGTCGCCCTGGTGCGGCTGCACGCCATCAACCCCGCCGAACTGGCCTTCATCTGCCTCGAAACCCTGCTTTTCAAGGGCATCCTCGTCCCGGGACTGCTTTTCGCCGTCATCCGCCGCACGAAGATCAACCGCGTCTCGCGCTCCGGCTCCACGCAGTCCGGCTCGCTGCTGCTGTCGCTCGTGGCGCTGGCCGTGAGCGCCTCGGTCACCTATTACATCGCCGACACGACCATCGACCTGGTGTTCTTCGGCGTGGCCTTCTACTCGCTGTTAAGCGGACTGATCCTGATCGTCATGCGCCGCCGGATCTTCTCCCACATGGTCGGCTTTCTGGTCATCGAAAACGGCGTGTTCCTCTTTTCGACGGCCATCGGCGTCGAGATGCCGCTGCTGATCAACTTCGCCATCCTGCTCGACATCCTCATCTCGGTGCTGATGCTGGGCATCTTCTTCACCAAAATCGACGGCAAGCTCCATGCCGACGACGCCGATTCACTCACCAACGTAAAGGACTGACGCCATGATCTGCTACCTCATTTTCAGCGTCCTCATCGCGGCAGCGGCCTTCACGGTCCGCCGCCGGAGCCTGCTGCGCCTCACGGGCGCGGCCTTCTACGCCGTGCAGGCGGCCTTCGCCGTTCGGATCGTCGCCGGAGGGCTTTACGGCGAGACCTCGGCCGTGTGGTTCGCCTTCGACGCCGCGGGCACGCTCTTCTACTGCCTGCTCTGCATCGTCTCCGCCTTCGCCTTTTTCCACTCGAAGGCCAGCCTCCACGACTGCGACCTGCGCCAGACCCGTACCTACGCGGGCCTGCTGATGCTCCTGACCACAGCCATCGCGGGAGCCTATTTCGCCTCGAACCTCGCCGTGACGTGGATCTTCCTCGAAGCCACCACGCTCTGCTCGGCGGGCATCGTCTACCACCGCCGCACGGCGCAGGCGCTGGAAGCGGCGTGGAAATACGTCTTCGTCTGCTCGACGGGCATCGCCATGGCCTACCTGGGCATCCTGCTGCTGGCCGCCGCCACCGACTGCGAGTCGCTCGACTACGCCACCGTCGCCGCCGCGGCCCCGGGCGGCAGCGCCCTCTACCTGAAGACGGCCTTTCTGCTGATCCTCTGCGGTTACAGCTGCAAGGCCGAGCTGTTCCCGCTCTACACCGTGGGCGTCGACGCCAACTTCGCCGCCCCGGCCCCGGCCTCGGCGCTGATCTCCACGGGACTGGTCAACGCCGGGTTCCTGGCGTTGCTGCGGGTCTACAAACTGCTCGCCGCGACCGAAGTCTTCCCATGGGTGAAATCCGTGCTGCTGCTCGTCGGCGTGCTGTCGCTGGTGGTCGGCGCGCTGTTCCTGCGCCGCACCAACAACTACAAACGCTTCCTCTCCTACTCCACGGTCGAGAACATGGGCATCGCGGCCATCGGGCTGGGCATCGGGGGCATCGGGGTCTGGGCCGCCGTGTTCCACGTCGTCTGCCATACGCTCATCAAGAGCAGCCTGTTCCTCCAGATCGCCGTCGTGCGGCAGGTCTACGGCAACTACCGCATCAACCGCATCGGCGACTACATCCACATCAACCGCGTGGGGGCCGTGGGACTGCTCACGGGGATGGTCGTGCTGGTGGCCTTCCCGCCCTCGCCGCTGTTCCTCTCCGAGCTGATGATCCTCAAGCAAACCATCGCCGACGGCCGCTGGTGGCTCGTCACGGGCATCATGTTGCTGCTGTGCCTGGTCATCTACTTCTTCTGCTCGCGCCTGCTGCGCCTCTGCTACCAGCCCCGGCAGGACGAACTGCACCCCTCGGCGACCGACCGCGCACTGTCGTGGTCGGCGCTGTCGCTGCTCGCCGCCGCCATCGGGCTGGGGCTTTGGCAGCCCGCATTTTTCCGGGAACTGATCGACCGAATCGCATCGCTATGAATTACTACGTAACCGACAATACCGGCGCCTCCGTCGCGCTGAACGACATCCCCGAAGTCTCCTACGCCGCCTTCTACGAGGACCTTCGCGTAAAACTCTCCGACGCACGCTACCATGCGGCCCACTATTTCGCCCTCCCGTCGGGCGACCGCATGCGTTTCTTCCTGCTGCTGCTCGACGACGCCGAGCGCCGCGTGCTGATCACTTCGCACGCCACGGACTACTACGACGAGACGGCGCTCCCCTCGCTCACAGCCCTGCACCCGCAGATGCACCCCTTCGAGCGCGACATCTCGGAACGCTACGGCATCCGTTTCGACGGCATGCCGTGGCCCAAGCCGCTGCGGTTCCCCGCCGGGCGTTACGACCGCCGCAGTTCGATCGAGAACTACCCCTTCTACACGATGGAGGGACGCTCGCTGCACGAGGTCAACGTCGGGCCGATCCACGCAGGCGTCATCGAACCGGGGGCCTTCCGCTTCATCTGCAACGGCGAGCAGGTCCTGCACCTCGAAATCGCGCTGGGCTACCAGCACCGGGACGTCGAGACGGCCTTCGAAACGACCGCGAACCGCCTGCGGCAGATGTGCCTTGCGGAGTCCGTCGCCGGAGACAGCGCCGTGGCGCACGCCACGGCCTTCGCCCGGGCCGTCGAGAAACTCGCCCGCCGCGAAGTCCCGGCCGCGCTGGAGTGCGAACGCGCCGCGGCCCTCGAACTCGAACGCATGGCCATGCAGATCGCCGACACGGGCGCCCTCTGCATGGACGTGGGCTACCAGCTGGGGCAGGTGGCTTCGGAGGCCCTGCGCACCATGACCATCAACACCACGCAGGCGTGGTGCGGCAACCGCTTCGGCAAGGGGCTGATCCGGCCCCTCGGCACCGACCACCCGCTGACGGCCGAAAAGGCGGCGATGATCCGTGCGAACGTGCGCGAAATCGCCCGCCGCTACGACCAGGTGCGCCGCGACATCAAGTCGTCGCCCTCGCTGCTGGCCCGCTTCGAACAGTGCGGCATCGTCCCGCGCGACGAGATGCAGCGCATCGGCGGCGTGGGTCAGGCGGCCCGCGCGAGCGGCGCGGCCCGCGACATCCGCGCCACGCACCCGTGGGGCGTTTTCGCAGGAACGATCCGGCACGAAAGCATCGTCAAACGCCACGGCGACGTGATGGCGCGTCTGATGGTGCGCTGCCGCGAGGTGCTGCAATCGGCCGGATACATCGACCGCCTGCTCGACCTCCACGGACAGGAATGCGGGAACGCCGGACACCCGCGCCCGGACTATGCGGCGCCGCTGGCCCCCTCGTCGCTCGCGTTCGGACTGGTTGAGGGATGGCGCGGCGAGACCTGCCACGTTCTCCTGACCGACGCCGAGGGCCGCATCGCCGCCGCCCGCATCAAGGACCCGAGCCTCCACAACTGGCTGGCACTGGCGCTCGCCGTGCGCGGCGAAGGCATCTCCGACTTCCCGATCTGCAACAAGAGTTTCAACCTCTCGTACTGCGGCCATGATCTGTAATCGCACCGTTTGGCAACCCTCATACACTCCGTTCGCTGCGTACCGCCGCGTTTACAAACCGGACCCAACTCCACCCCGCCCCGGCGGGGACTTAATGCCCGGAAAAGAATTGGCCGTCACGAGGCTTTTCGTTAATTTTGTTCAATTATTTATTCAAAAATGATCCTCCCAAAAATACGCGTACTGCACAGCCACGGACGGCAGGCGATCCCCGACCTCGACGCCGTGGAGCTGACCCCCGAATTCCGGGGCCGTCCCTGCCTGACCGAGACCCGGGACGCCGACGACGCCGAGCGCGCCGCGGCCGTCTGCCCCACGGGAGCCTTCACGGCCGCGCCCCTTGCGCTCGACCTGGGCCGCTGCCTCTTCTGCGGCGAATGCGCGCGCATCGCGCCCCGCAACGTCCGTTTCACCAACGACTACCGCATCGGCTCGCCCACGCGCGAAGGACTTGTCGTCCGTCCGGGCGACACCCGCATAGCGTTCGACGCCGGAAAGGTGCGTCCCGAAATCCGCCGCTGCTTCTCCCGCGCATTGCAGCTGCGCGAAGTCTCGGCCGGGGGCGACGCGTCGGTCGAAATGGAGCTGGGGGCCACGGGCAACGTCAATTTCGACCTCGGCCGCTTCGGCATCGGCTTCACGGCCTCGCCGCGCCATGCCGACGGCGTGGTAGTCTCCGGCCCCGTCACGGCCAACATGGCCGAGGCGCTGGAAATCTGCTACGACGCCGTCGCGGAACCCAAAATCCTCGTCGCCTGCGGTTCGGAGGCCTGCTCGGGCGGACTTTTCGCCGACAGCCGCGCCGTCGACCGCACGTTCTTCGACACCCACACCCCGGACCTCTGGCTGCCCGGCGCACCGACCCACCCGATGACCTACATCGACGGGATGATGAACCTGCTGGGCCGCAAAACCCGCCAGTGACGATGCAGAGCCTCGCAACCATATTCGTCTCGTTCCTGAAAATCGGGATGTTCACCTTCGGAGGCGGCTATGCCATGCTGCCTCTGATCGAACGCGAGCTGATCACCAAACGCAAGTGGATCGAGCAGAAGGAGTTTTTGGACCTGCTGACCCTCGCGCAATCGGTCCCCGGCCCGATCGCCGTCAACACCTCGGTATTCGTGGGTTACAAGGTCCGCGGACTGCGCGGCGCGGCAGCGGCCCTGCTGGGCACGGTGACGCCGTCGTTCGTCATCATCCTCGTGATCGCCATCTTCTTCGCCGGCATCCGCCAGAACCCCGTCGTCGACGCGGCCTTCAAGGGCATGCGCCCGGCGGTCGTGGCGCTGATCATCGGCCCGGTGCTCACGCTCTCCCGCGGCATGCACTGGACGATGCTGGTCGTCATCGCCGCCTCGGCCCTGGCCATCTGGTGGCTCGACTGGTCGCCGATCTGGATACTCGCCGCGGCCGCCGCGCTGGGCATCGCCTGGGAGTTGACAATGGCAAAAAAGGTGAAAGGTGAAAGGTGAGTTTTGCGGTTGAGCGAGGGCAGAGACCGCCTGCGGGACATGCCGACTCCCAACTTTTAATTTTTAATTCTTAATTAGCGCAGCTATGATCCTCTGGCAACTCTTCATATCCTACCTCAAGATCGGATTCTTCGGATTCGGCGGCGGCTACGCCATGCTGTCGCTGATCCAAAACGAAGTGGTCGTGCAGCACGCCTGGATGACCAACGCCGAATTCGCCGACATCGTCGCCGTGTCGCAGATCACGCCCGGACCCATCGCCATCAACTCGGCGACCTACGTGGGTTACAGCGTCGGCGTCCAGACCGGACACACCTGGTGCGGCATCCTGGGTTCGGCGATCGCCACTTTCGCCGTCTGCCTGCCGTCGCTGACGCTGATGATCCTCGTGGCGCGTTTTTTTATGAAACTCAAAGGGAACCGGCTGGTCGAAGGGGCCATGCGGGGCATGCGGCCCGTGGTGATCGGCATGATCGCCGCCGCGGCTCTGCTGCTGATTTTCCCCCACGGCGACAACCCCGACGACCGGAACTTCATCGACGCCTGGAGCTGGGTGCTCTTCGGCGGCGTTTTCGTGGGTTCATGGCGCAAGGTCAACCCCATCCTGCTGATCGTCCTCTCGGCCGGGGCGGGAATCCTGATTTACTACGTATTCTAACCCGACACACCATGAAGAAATCCTTAAAAAACAGTTAAAAAAGTGGAATATCGGCGACTATGTCCGCCAATTCTCGATCGTTACGGGCGGCGTGCTGCTGACGCTGTGGCTGACGGCCAAGATCGCCGACTCGGCAAAACAGAGGGAGGTGCGGCAGGCCATGCAGTTCGTTGCGCTCGAACTGCGCGACAACCTGCAAGTTATACAGGATTACAAATGGATGTACAACGACGAGAAACGGGTCGCATACCGCCTGAAGGAGCATGATTTCTCGCTCGACGGCCTTCCCGCCGATACGGTAGCTTACTATACCCGGCGGATCACCGGCAGCATGGGAAAACCCTACCGCTTCCTGACCGACGCGCTGGAGATGTTCAAGACGACGGGCATCGCGTCCGACATCGCCAACAAACAGGTCGTCATCGACCTTCTGCGCTGCTACAACGAACTCGGGGCATTCGACAACTCGATGAATATCTACTACGACCAGCGCATGAAAGCCATCCTGCCCGAACAGATGGGGGAAACCTTGTGGTCTGCGGATACGAATATCGACAAGGCATTCGGCAAAATGCTCGCCAGCAAAAAGGTGCGGAACTGGCTCGGTATGATTCCGAGGGCTTTCGACTCACGCTACTTCGAGACGAATGAAGAAAAGCTCGAAACAATGATTGCCGAGCTGGAAAAACGCTACCAGTAGATCAAGTGTCCGCGGATCGGTCAAAAGCCCCGCGATCAGTCCTACCGGCGGTGTAAAGATCACGCCGACGAGGAGTGCTCAATCGCCGTAGTCATCCCGGTGGGCATACCCGACCGGTTCTTCCTCCGAAGTGGAAGAACCTTCTTTGAGGAATATCCCGGAATCGAAGCGCCGGGCGGTCTGATGCAGGGGTATGGACATCTCCGTTCCGGGTTTCACAGAGCCAGCAGCATGGCCCCGCCCGTCAGCGCCAGCAGCAGGAACGCGGCGAAGAACAACAGCCCCAGAATGGCGACGACGGTTCCGACACAACCCCATCGCTGCCCTCCGCCGGGCAGCGGATCGGTCAGCAGGGCGACGATCAGCCCGACGAGCGGCGTGAAGATCAGGCTTATCAGAAACGCCCAGCCGAAGCCGATACGGCGGTGGCTGCCGATGATGCCCACCAGCACGGCGAGGAAACAGCCGCTCAAAATTCCGAATATCACTGCAAGAATACTCATATCACGTGTTTTAAGGTTGATAGAATCCGTCTAAACTCACGGGCGCAGAACCGAAAGGAAAAAGGAACGAAGCCTCCGGGAGCTCCTAAAACCGGCGGGCCTCCGCAGGGCGGAGCTGCGCCCTGCCAACTTGCCCCGGCAAGTTGAAACCGATTTCTTATGCCCTTTTCGGCCGCTGCAATTTCGCAGTCTGCAACTGCCGTTCTGCGCTCGTATTCATAGAACCGGCGTCTTACGCCTGCGCCGCGGAACGCGACACGGGATTCCGACTTGAGGACGGCTGCCAAAAACACAGCGCATCCCCCGCGCCCCCCCCCGCAAACCCTACCGCGTAAACCGGTAATAGGTTCCCAACGGCAGCTGCTTGCCGGCCCGGTCGGTGAAACACAGCTCGCCCCACTGCTCCTCGCGCGGCGCGCCGAACGCCTGCCTCACAGCCGTGCGTGCCAGCGTCGACGAGAGGCCCATCGAGTAGAGGTTCAGCACCAGAAACGCCCCCCGGGGTTCGAGCAGCTGCGCGCAGCACTCCAGCATCTCGCCGATGTTGTCCTCCAGAATCCACCGCTCGCCGCCGGCCCCGCGCCCGTAAGCCGGGGGATCGAGGATGATCCCGCGGTAAAGGCTCCCGCGGCGCACTTCGCGCCGGACGAATTTCAGCGCATCCTCGACGATCCACCGCACGCCCTCCAGGCCGCTCAACTCCATGTTCTCGCGCGACCAGGTCACCACCTGCCTGACCGAATCGACGTGCGTCACCTCGGCCCCGGCGGCCCGCGCCGCGAGCGTCGCCCCGCCCGTATAGGCGAAGAGGTTCAGCACCTTGGGGGCGCCACCTCGCGCAACGCCCGAACCGACAGCCGCAACACGCTCGCCATCAGTAGGTCCGTCTCCGGCCAAAGCCCGGCAGTTGTCGTAGATGAAATTCCAGTTGGCGGCCTGCTCGGGGAAGATGCCCACGTGCTTGAACGACGTAAGCCCCAGCCGCATGCGCAGCCGCATCCGCTTATAGGCATACTCCACCACCCAGCGGTCGGGCATTCCGGGCGCGAGACGCCATTCGCCCCGCTCGTCGCTGCGCGCATCGCGCCGAAACGAAGCGTCGGCCGTGCGCCGCCACTCCTCTTCGGCGAGCGAACGCCTCCAGATGGCCTGCGGCTCGGGACGGCGCGTCACATAACGCCCGAAGCGTTCCAGTTTCTCGAAATCCCCCGTGTCGAGGAGTTCATAATCCCCGAAATCGGGCGTCAGCTGTTCCTGCATACATTATTTTATAAATAGTTACACACCTTCCGGCTCCCGCTTTTCAAACGGATCGACCAACGACATTTCGCAGGCCTCGCAGTCGAACGCCAGCCGGTAACGGTAGGCGCCGTGTTCCAGAAACAGGTCGCCGCGCAGCCGCGGATGCTCCCGAAGGCATTCGCCGATCTCGCGGCGGATACAGTAGGCCGAACGCAAGACCACATGCCCGGCGGTCGTCGACGCGAGGTCCAGCCCCCGTTCGATCTGCCGCACCCCGTGGTCGCGGTAGAACGCCTCGGCCAGCCGGTTGGTGACGTTCTCCTCGGCCGCAAGCCGTTCCGACGGGTATTTCGCGGCGGGATTCTCGGGCAGAATGCGGTGTTCCGGCCGCCGTTCGCGGCGCGCTCCGGCAAGTGCCGCCAACGCTTCGCGGCGCAGTTCCGCAGCCAGCGACGCCGGCACGAACCACTCCGCGCCCCGCACTTCGGCTTCGCGGACCGCGAAGATCGTGTCGCCCGACTTCATCGCCTGCGCACGCAGTGCGGCGGCATTGGCGTCGGGATTCTTCGCCGGGTCGAGCCGCACGGCCCGCACGGCCGAGGCCGCAACGCCCTCGCAATCCGTATAAGTAAGTTTCAGCCCTTCGGCCGTCGCCTCCGCCGCGGCCTTCGCCGGAATCACCCGCCGCGTGCGGCTGCGCTCCACGGCCAGCGTGAAACGGCGGTCGAAATTGCGGCGGACCTCCGCCCCGGGCGTGATCCCCTCCATGCGATTGGGCGTGATGCGGCGACCCTCCACGGCGTTGACGTTGGTCCCGGTCACGCCGCGCGGCGTCAGGAAACAGATGCCGTCGCCCGGCGCAAGATCGTGCGCACCATCGAGCGTGAACGTGCCGCCCGAAACGCCCGCCACGCGGCCCACCCGTTCGCCGACAGCCTTCGGGGTGTCGAACGACGCCACTCCGGCGCGCTTTCCGTCCAGAAAATAGTCGGACTCCCCGCGTGTAAAACTCTTCGACGGATCGGGCGTGAAATCCGGGACGCTCTCGCCGACGGACGACCGCACCAGCCCCGGCCGCAGGGCCAGCGCCTCGTCCACCGCCCGGCGGTAGTGGGCCACAACGTTCCGGATATAAGCGAGATCCTTGAGCCGACCTTCTATCTTGAATGAAGTGACGCCCGCATCCAGCAGATCGCCAATGCGTTGCGAAAGATTCATGTCGCGTACCGACAGCAGATGCTTCCCGGCAATCCAGGTCCGGCCCTTTCCGTCGGTGAGGTCCCACGTCAGGCGGCAGGGCTGGCTGCAAGCGCCCCGGTTACCGCTGCGTTCGCTCATCGAACGCGACAGGAAACAGCGGCCGCTGTACCCCACGCAGATCGCCCCGTGGACGAAACACTCCAGATCGCCCCCGCAGGCGGCGCGGATCGCACGGATCTCGTCGAACGACAAGGCCCGCTCCAGAATCACGCGGGCAAAGCCGCAGCGCTCCAGAAAAAG
>OIWL01001714.1_pt1 | contig 21755 bp, 21 predicted proteins | sample 1587561 | NCBI WGS metagenome assembly OIWL01 (sample SAMEA3888903, study PRJEB22519) | human gut metagenome | biome: human gut; feature: human-associated habitat; material: faeces | place: Denmark | collected 2010 | reverse complement strand
ACCAAAGATTTTGCGCGTGCGATTCAGCAGACGGATAACTATTATGTTATCGTGACCAGAGAGGGTTTGCCAGCCTTGCCATACAGTGTGGAAGAAGTGTATGGAATCCGAACCTCTGGAAAGTATGGGACACTGAAACAGAGTTATCATTCGTTCTATCGAATTTACCCGGATAGTACGACTGAAAATATTAAACCGGAGAAGATCTTGACAGAGGACAGCAATTCGGGGTATCAATTCTTTGATGCGGTCTGTAAAGAACAGCAAATACAGTGTGATACTGCAAACGGAAAGTCCAATGTGTTTTCCTATTTGAAGGCTCATAGGGATGAAAAAATTATGGTGATTGCAGATGGTGCAGCATTTGGTCCTGAAATGGACAGGGTGTTGCAGTTGGTGCAGACAAGAGAAAATCTGACACTCTATTTGCCAGAATCTTTTGAGTGGCTGATATTATCTTCTGGGATTCTGAAAGATGCGGAGGTCGTACAGATTTTGCAGACGCCGTCTGACTACATCGATGGCAAGGACTATTTCAGCTGGGAACGTTACTTTACGGCGCTTCTGACGGAGGAAACGGCTGGAACATATCTGAATTATACCAAGAAAACGCTGAATGAGGCCTATCTGAAAGATGGCGTGAAGAATGCGATTTTGGATCAGATGGCAAAAGTAAGGTTGAGTTGAAGTGTTATTGAATGAGAAAATCAGACAGATTGGGAGAGGAAAATATAAAAATGCCGGAGTAGGATTGCTCAAAAGTTTTGAAGATAGGTTGGATTACTTCACGTCTATAGTGGAACTCGGTGTGGAAATGACTTCGGTTGAAAATGGGTGGATTTCATGAAAGAGCAGAATGGAAAATTATCAAGGGATGAATTTTTATCGTTTGTTAAGGCAGTCTTGAAGAAAAAATCGTTGGAAGAAAACAAACCGCTCTATTTTGAGTACAGATTATCTGAAAATGGTGAGAAAGAAAAATTTTTAAACCGTTTTGATGCGTTTGCTCCAGAGGGATTTTCCGAGTACCGAAATTCGGTGATTTTTGAGTTTATATACAGCCGCACACTGAAAGCAGAACAGATAAAAAAACGAATAAAGGGTGTGACTGATACCTATAGAAAAAGCTATGATGCAACAATTGTTTTCATTTTAAATACTGAGTTTCAATTTGAAGACTCCAATTCTGCAGTGTGGGACTTAAGTGTCATAAATAATTGGATTGAAGAGTATCCAACTGAATATAGCCATGCGTGTTCATTGGGAATGGAGCGTAAAACAGTTGCGAGTGACAAGGAGAACATACAGCTTTTTGAAAAGCTGTACAGCGAAGGTTTATATTTAAAAAACAATGACAGCTATACGAATGCAATACGCACCTGCATCAAAGAGCAAAATGGCTTTGCAATCGTACTGGGTGCAGGTGTTTCAAAGGAACAGGGTGCAAAAACTTGGGATGAGCTGCTGAAAGATTTTCAAAAAGAAATAGAAGAAAAGCATCTTTTGGATGATTCTAAGGCTGTTTTTGAAGAAGTTGGGGGAAGTAGCTTTACAACGGCTCAGTTATGCAAGGATATCTGGGCAAGCGAGAAAACCTTTGCTTGGCAGATTCACAAAAGCTTATATGATGCAGCAAGGGATTTGGACATGAATACCGAGCTGGGAGAAATTGCGCGATTAGCCCAAAGATGCCAAAAAGATCAAAATTTTAGAATTTTAAGTTACAATTATGATGACTTTCTTGAACAGTATTTGGCTTTTCTTGATGTAAAATGTTGCTCTATATTTACAACAAAGGTAAGATATTCAAACGGACGGGATAGTGCAGACTTTTATGGCATGAATGGACAACCAAATCAAAGTCTGCGATTGTATCATGTACATGGCTTTTTGCCGAAAGTCACAACGAGAGATCAACTGGATATGCTTCACATGAGATCGATTTGTTTGACGGAGGCCGACTATAATATGCTTTATAATCAGCCCTATAGTTGGCCGATTGCAAGTCAACTTTCCTTCTTTAGAGAAAATACATGTTTATTTATTGGGTGCAGTTTAAGTGATCCAAACATCCGAAGACTTTTGGAAATCACCGCATATAATCCACCAAAACATTATGCAATTTTTGCTATGACATATAAAAGCACAGATGCGTTGGGTTACACAACAACAAAACAACTGACATCAAAAGATCGACTTCAAATTGAAAACCATTTTTACCGTATTGGAATCAACATTCTGTGGGTAAAAGATTATAGCGAGATACCAGCATGGCTGCATGATCTGAATCAAGTGATCGTTTAAACGTAGGTATGATTGGTACTGTATTGAACCAATGAAAATATTGGAGGTATCTTTTATGCCCCAAGAAGGCGAGAATAGGCAAAAGGTGGTAAAAGTAAGCTGAAAACTCTTCAAATAACGAAATATCGTAAATCCGAACGCTCTGTAATTTTGGCACCCGCTCAGGCTGCAATCAAGAACCCCCGCAAGTAATTGCGTGAGGGCTTGAAAAAGCACAAATAACGCAATCGAACCGCCCCGGTTTCCGTAACAGGAGACCGGGGCGGTTTTTTGCGCTCACGGAGGGGCAGATGAAAAACACAGTATGAATATATACCATATAAAAATGAATATATGCTAAAATTTCGGGAAAATACTTGCATTTTCATTAAAATGGGTGTATTATGACACCTGCCGACGAAATGCCGACAATCAACAAGAGAGGGATCGATACTATTATGTCTTTGAAGAAGAAAATTGCTGCGGCTTTCATCGCCTGTGCGATGACGCTTGCCGTGGTTCCTTCCGCCTTCGCCTGCACGGCACTCTATGTCGGCAGCGACCTCACCGAGGATGGCACCACCATGTTTGGCCGGATCGAGGATCTGGGCACCAACGATTACAACAAGCTGTTCAACATCAGCCCCGCCGGGAAGCACACCGCGGGCGAGGTGTACGAGGGCTGCTACGGCTTTACCTACACCTTCACTCACGACAGCTACCGCTACACCGCCCGCCGGGACGACAACGGTCTGGGGGTCTGCCCGGACTGCGACAGCACCCACGAGCACACCCCCTATGAGGAGGCTGGCACCAACGAGAAGGGCGTCATGGTCTCTGCCACCGAGTCTCTCTACGGCACCGACGCCGTGCTGAGCGTAGACCCCTATGTGGACAACGGCATTGAGGAAGCCGAGATCACCACGGTGCTGCTGAGCGAAGCTTCCACGGCCCGCGAGGGTGTTGCCCTGCTGACCTCCATCTACGACAACGCCGGTGCAGCCGGCGGCTCCGGCGTGTTCATTGCCGACCAGAACGAGACCTGGTTCGTGGAGAACCTGACGGGCCACACCTACCTTGCCCTGAAGCTCTCCTCCAGCGTGGTCTTCATGCAGCCCAACATCGCCGCTATGGGCAAGATCGATCTGGATGACACCGACCATGTGGTGGCCTCTGCCAACCTGATCTCCGTGGCCCAGAAGGCCGGTACCTTTGTGGGCGACGCCGCTGCCAATGTCATCGACCTGGATGCCTCCTACAACGGTGACATCGCATCGGACCGCATGGCAGCCGGCCTGAACTACCTGTACGGCACCGACACCTTTACGAAGGACAACTACAGCGAGACCGACTTTGCGATCAGCAACGTCGGCGAGAACGGTGCCATCGTCCCGGTCTACTCCAATATCCAGCTGACCAAGAAGTTCTCGGTGGAGGATTCTATCCACTTCTTTCAGACCGAGCCCATCGGCAAGACGGGCAATGTGGAGACTCATCTGTTCCAGGTGAGCGCCACCGGCGATCTGAACACCGCCATTACCGAGTGGACCGCTTTTGACGACGACGTGTACAACGCCTTTGTCCCTTACTATCCGATGCTGACCACCGACACTGCAGATGTCTACAAGGTCTCGGTCCATAAGGTCACCCGTTCCGACGAGCAGCCCACCGAGGGCGTCTGGTATCAGGATGCCAAGGGCCGCTACTACACCTACCCGGACGACTGGACCGACTCCTTCTACGGCGTGCGTGACGCCCTCTCCAACTTGCTGACCTACGGCAGCAATGGCAATCAGGTCACCGCAAAGGATCAGGCTGCAGCCAAGGCCAGCTACGCCGCGCTCCAGCAGGAGATCATGGCCGACTACGCCGATATGAAGGCCGCCGTTGCCGCCGCCGACACGCTTGAGGCCAAGCAGGCTGCCGCCACCAACGCCAGCAATGCCATGAGCCAGAAGGTGTACAACACCACCCTGAAGATGTACAATAAGCTCCAGGCCAAGACGGCCGCCCGGGCATGGGTCAGCTCTCTGCTGCACTGAGGCTTTGCAGCGCCTGAGGCGTTTCCCATAAAACCGCAGCGCCCCCGGTTTCCATGACAGGAAACCGGGGGCGGTTTTTATATCGTGGATTATCAATGAATTGATTCCCAGTTACGCATCATCCGTCTCGGACAGAGAGCTCTTAATGTCGCACTCAATTTTTGTAAGTGGAAGTTGAATCATTGATATGTTCTTGAAGTTGATCAGAGTCTCGACTTCATCGCAGGCTTCAATCGTTACAATGCTATTATCAAGTAATTCGCCCATTTCATAAATTTGCTGCACAGCAGTGGCTAAAGAGTCCGAGACATCGTAAGACAAAGAGAGGTGCTGAATTCGACCATTCGAGAATATAATAGTAGCGGTGTTCAGTTTAGAAGCGAACGCTTCAGAATCGATTTTACAAATATCAATAATGTGGTCGATGGCCCCTACCAGTAATGCGGAAAGATCGTAGTGGGAAGGAGTGTCTCCGACGTCTTTGTATGTCATATAATCATCAAACGCTTCATACACAACCGCCGGAATTTCGCCCTCACTTACAGTGCTGTCCCAATCCATGTCAACAGGAAAGTCGCAGGCCTCATCAAGAAGCACCAGCTCTTCAATTTTATCGCAGTTGATCAGCAAAAGAGAGTTGTCCATACAAGGAATGGCCATATATTTTTCAGTGCTATTTTTATAAACTAGCTGCCGGGTATAGGCCGTTATCGGAAACCACAAATATTTTGGCTGACCTTGGACTAAGATGCCTAAGTGTCCCCAAAATCCACCGGGAGAATGGATTGTTGTTGGAACGTTTTTGACAAAGTAATCCATGCTGCTGACCGGAGTTTGAAAATAACCGTCGCCCAGTACACCAGTTACACCGGTTCCAAGGCAATAGGCGACATCTCGCAGTTCAGCGAGGGGGACATCTTCGCCAGCTTCGATTTTTTGCAGTTCATCAATGGAAAGTCCACATCGTTGGCTCAATTGTTGAAGATCGAGGTGGAGCGCATCACGCAACGTTTTAGAGTCAGTGAAAGGGTTGGCGATGCCACCCATCAGTTCACTGGGCGTGAGGGAAAGAAATGCAAGCAGCTTTGAAATGTGCTTTTCAAAATTGGTTTTGTTGGTTACTTCGCCATTTAAGAGTTTATCAAGTGTTGGGCGAGAGATACCTGCACCGGTGCATACATTGCTTTTGGTATATTTGTGACTGCCAATGATTTGGTTTAGCTTGCACCCTACCACATCACGGAAATTAAACAAATCATTCATGTCATACATGGCTGTCGCCTCCTTTAATGCAAGTATACGTCGATTTTCCAAATTTGTCAATATTTATTTTACATATTTACACAAAAATATTTTAAAAGAGGAGGCGGTGACTGGTTGAAAATTTAAGAGCGACTGAGTATAATAAAACTGTAAAATGTTTTATTCAGGAAAAGAGGTCTGTATGGCAAAGTTTGTACCATTTATTATAAAAACAGACGGCAGTCAGAATATCAGTGTGAAAATCGTGCGCATGAAAAAGTCTGACGCGGTACAGACTGAAAAAGAACCCGTCTGGCAAACAAGCTGGTTGTCAGATTATATTCAGGATGATGCCTTTGAAAAGTATGCCTTAAAGACGAGTAATGGCGAATTGGTTGCGCTGGCTGCATACGAAATATTGGAAAATGACGTGATGGTCCATATTACCTACATTGAGAGCCAGCCGGAAAGCAATCCGACAATTGTCGGGCATTCTAAAAAGTATCAGGGCATTGGCCGGGTGTTGATTGCGTACGGAATCAAGCTGTCAATTGACCATGAATGCGGCGGGACGGTCACGTTCGAGGCAAAGGTTCCGGAGCTGGCAGAGCATTATGTCCGAGACTATGGAGCTTGTCCATTGCCGAGTTTTGGTGGAGCACCGCGTTATGAACTTTCTGGTGAGGCGGCAATGAACATCTTTGTAACTTACTTGAAATGAGGTGTGTTTGATGAGTGCAAAAGAATATTTTCAGCGTGATGCAGAGCGAGAGATATTTTATCGCACATTTTATCAAATTTGCAGACGCTTTAATGTCACATGGTCAACAGCAACGCCGGAAGTCCGAGCTTTTATTGAGGAAGTTACCCGTGTGACTTATGAACAGGAAAAAGCAAAGCGTAACGGAGTTTCTCTTAGTACAGTGAAACCGTTCTTTGGTGATACAGCGTGTTAAAGAAACGGCATATTACTGTTGCGAACGCCCTGAAATTTTAACACTTGCTCAGGCTGCTATTAAAAATCCCCGCAAGTAATCGCGTGAGGGCTTGAGAAAGCACGAATAAAGCATAATGAACCGCCCCGGTTTCCGTAACAGGAAGCTGGGGCGGTTTTTCTGTACAAAAAATGGCCGGAAGTTTTATGCGTTTCTACAAACATGTAGGAAAATATTGACAACATAAAATTAGTATGGTATCTTGATGCTGGATAAAGTGAACAGTTCAATAGATAATAAAATTCCTGGCAATAATCAGCAATAGACTTATAGAGCTGTCCCTTTATCCATTCTTCGCTTGGCGGAGGTGCTCCAAGTTCGATAGAGAAATCAACTTCGTGAGCTCATGTTCCCCGCATACGCGGGGGTAGAGGGAGCTTCGACTCCCTCTTTCTTTAAAAATGCCACTTAAAGTCCAATTTATTGGACGATAGAAAAAGCTATATCTATCTCGGAAAATAACACACACCGGACGAACAGGAGGCGCGGCATGAAACTGACCTACGCAAGGCTTCTGGCGGGCAAAACCGATCCGAATAATACGAGCCTCTGGCTGCCGCTCTGGATGCATCTGTGGGATACGGCAGAGATCATGGAATTGCTGGTGCGGAAGTGGCTGCCGGAAAGCGTGAAGAAAGCAACCGACCTGGACGAAGAAGCCCTGATCGCGCTGGCACGCTTTTTGGGCTGGACACATGATCTTGGTAAGAGCGTTGTTGCCTTTCAGAGTGTCCTGATGCCGCTGCTGCCAGAGGCAAAGCAGCGAATGGAGCGCTTTACCACCTTGACCTGCCCGGAGCAGGATCGGAAGAAAACACCTCACGCCCGGGCAAGCGAAGCGATTCTGATAGAGCTGAAGTGTCCGCCAGGAATCGCCTCCATTGCGGGGGCCCACCACGGCAAGCCGCAGGAGCAGGAAGAAGTGGAAGCTCAGCTGGTGAGCTGGACATGCAACTACTACCCCAAGGGAGAAAAGGCATTTTGGGAAAGCTGCTGGGATGAGTTGTTTGAGACAGCGCTGAAAGATTGCGGCTACGACGACCCGGCAGAGCTGCCGGACTTGACTCCGCCTACAGAAATTCTGCTGACAGGACTGCTTATCATGGCGGACTGGATCGCCAGCAATACCGAGTATTTTCCGTTGATCCCGGTAGAAGAACTGGGGAACGAAGTGGCTTATCCGGAGCGTGCGGAACTGGCCTGGAATAAATGGGATGAGAAAGACCTGACGGCACCCTGGGAGGCGCAGACTTCTATTGTGGACGAAGAGGAGTTCAAAGTGCGTTTTGGATTCCCACCCAACGCGGTACAGGCTGCTGCCGTGGAAGCAGCCAACAGTGTGAGCGCCCCGGGAATTTTGATTTTAGAGGCCCAGATGGGTGTAGGCAAGACGGAGGCTGCGCTGGCAGCCGCGGAAATTCTGGCGGCGCGGTTTGGCGCGGGTGGAATCTTCTTTGGCTTGCCTACACAGGCAACGGCAAACGGGATTTTGGGGCGGCTGGTGCAGTGGGCGAACAACCAGCCGGACAGGCTGCTAAAGTGCATCCGGCTGGCCCACGGCATGGCAGAGCTGAACGAAGAGTATATCCGCTTACAGGAACAGACCGTTCCGGTAGAAGACGACTGGGACGATTCCGAGACAAACGAGCACCGGGTGCAGGTGCACCAGTGGTTCCGGGGCAGCAAGCAGGCGCTGCTGGCCAGCTTTGTCATTGGCACGGTGGACCAGCTGCTCATGGCGGCGCTCAAACAAAAGCATGTGATGCTGCGCCACCTCGGCCTTGCGGGCAAGGTGGTGATCATCGACGAGTGCCATGCCTATGATGCCTACATGAACCGCTACCTTGACCGGGCGCTGGAATGGCTGGGCTGGTATCGGGTGCCGGTGATCTTACTTTCAGCCACGCTGCCGGCCCGGCGGCGGGCAGAGCTGGTGGAAGCCTACCAGCAGAAGCGCACCTCCGCACCAGACGAATCGTGGAAAACCAGCTGCGGCTATCCGCTCCTGACCTGGACGGATGGGGAGGAAGTCCGCCAGACGACCATTCCGCTGGATACGCCCAGCCGGACGGTACAGACGGTTCCGCTGACGGAAGATGGCCTGCCCGGTTTCCTGCGCAAAAAAATGCAGGCGGGCGGCTGCGCGGGGGTCATCGTCAACACCGTTAAAAAGGCACAGGCCGTGGCCCGGATGCTGCGGGAAGCTCTGCCGGAAAAAGAAGTGCAGGTGTTCCACGCACAATTCCTGATGCCGGACCGCGCCGCGCGGGAGCAGGAGCTCATGGAGCGGATCGGCAAGCACTCGACTCCGGTCCGGCGGGATGGACTCATTGTGGTGGGCACGCAGGTGCTCGAACAGTCGTTGGACATTGATTTTGACGTTATGGTGACGGAACTTTGCCCGATGGACCTGCTGCTACAGCGCATTGGCCGTCTGCACCGCCACACCTGGCGCTCTCGCCCACAGCCGATGCAGGCGGCAGTCTGCGCGGTGCTGGATACCGGAGAGGATGCCTTTGATGAGGGCAGCGCGGCAGTCTACGGCAAGTGGCTGCTCTGGCGGACACGGGAACTGCTGCCTCAGACCATCCGCCTGCCGGAAGAGATCTCCCCGCTGGTACAGCAGGCGTATGGCTGGGCGACGGAGGACAAACTGCCCGAAGATGCCGCCAGTGAGAAGCTGTGCCATAACTATGAACTGGAACAGGGAAAGCGAAAGGACCGGGCGGAGGCTTATCTGGTGCATCACCCGAAGGTGTATAAAAAAATCCCCCAGCTCAATACGCTGGACGGCTGGATGGCAGACGAGGGTGCCTGTTCTGACCCGGCGGCCCGGGCGGCCGTCCGTGACGGCGACCCGTCTGTTGAGGTGCTGGTCATGGTGCAGGGGCGGGATGGCAGCATCCATTTCCTGCCGTGGCAGGAGGGAGGCCGGACGGTAGCGTCCGACTGCCCGCCGCAGCCGGAGGAGGCGCTGAAGATCGCACGGCAGAAACTGCGGCTCCCGGCAGTGTTTGGCAAGGAATGGAACGTGAAACGCGTCATTGACGAGCTGGAAGCGGACAACCGCCGTCTGCTGGCCCAATGGCAGCTCTCCCCGATGCTGCGCGGGGAGCTGGTGCTACTGCTGGATGAAACGCTGACGGCCCATCTGGCGGGGATGACGCTCCATTATGACCGTGAGAATGGTCTGATTTATGAAAAGGAGGAAACTGATGCAGGAAATTGAGTTTAACCTGTTGACGGAACCCTGGGTCCGTGTCCGTCTGCCGGACAATACCGTGCAGGAAGTTTCTCTGACGGATGCACTGGTCCATGCGCAGGAGTACATGGACCTGGCAGGGGAGATGCCCACCCAGGACGCGGCCATGCTGCGGCTGCTGCTGGCGGTGTTGTTTACGGTCTTTTCCCGCGTGAACGAAGTGGGGGAGCCGGAGCCGCTGGAAGACGAAGAAACCGCTCTGGAGCGCTGGGGAGCACTGTGGGAGCTGAAACGTTTCCCGGAGCAGCCCATCCGGGACTATCTGAAGCAGTGGAAAGACCGCTTCTGGCTCTTCCACCCGGAGCGGCCATTCTGGCAGGTGCCGGAGGCGGCTATCGGCACGGAGTACGGCGCGGCAAAGCTGAACGGCGAGATGTCGGAGAGCAGCAATAAGATTCGGCTGTTCCCACTCTATGCCGGGGCGGGCAAAACAGAGATGACCTATGCGCAAGCGGTGCGGTGGCTGCTGAGTGTCAACGGCTATGATGACACCTCGGCAAAGCCAAAGGGCAAAGGACTGCCCTCGGTAGGTGCAGGCTGGCTGGGCAAAATCGGCTATATCCAGGCCAGCGGCGAAAATCTGTTCGAGACGCTGATGCTGAATTTGACTCTGCTGAAAGACGGCACTGAATGCTGGGGTGAAAATAAGCCCTGCTGGGAGTTGGATGCGCCCAAGAGCGCAGAGCGAACAGAGATTTTACAGCCGGACAATCCGGCACAGCTGCTCACACTTCAATCCCGTCGGCTGCTCCTCCACCGGGAAAATGGAAAAGTGGATGGTTTTTCTCTGCTGGGCGGCGATTTCTTCCCGCGCGAAAGTGCTTTTGTGGAGCAAATGACCATCTGGCGTAATGCTACGACCAAAAAGAATGAGCCGCCGGTGTTTGTGCCCTGCCGCCATGATGCGGCAAAGCAGTTCTGGCGGGAGTTTCCGTCTGTGTTCTGCAAGGGCGAGGGCAATGTTCATCAGCCGGGCGTGGTGCGCTGGGTAGAAAAAGTGCAGCAGCTGCGGTTTTTGAGCCCAAAACGAAGAATCAATTTCCGTATCTCAGCGGTGCAATACGGGGACAAAGACTTTTTCGTGAATGATTCGTTCAGTGATAGTCTGGCATTTCAGGCTGTTCTGCTGGACGAGCTGGGCCGTGGCTGGCAGAACCGCATCACTGATGAAATTAGCCGGTGCGAGCAGGCAGCCTCTCTGGTGGGGCACTTGGCGCAGGACATTGCCACTGCCGCAGGCGATAAAAACGGAAATGCCAGCGCCCCGGCCCGTTCCCAGTTCTATTTTGCAGTAGACCAGCCGTTCCGGCAGTGGCTGCGGAGCATTGACCCGGAAGAAGACGACATGACCGAAACCACAGCCCGCTGGCAGGTGATCGCCCGCGGCATTGCAGAGCAGCTGGGTCAGCAGATGGTGCTGGAGGCTGGCAGCGCCGCACTGGTAGGACATTGGGTTGAAATTAAAACAGGCAGAAAAAAAGAAGATAAAAAGAAAATTCTGTATACAGCACCAGCTGCCTATAACAGCTTTTTAGGCAGGCTATATGGTCTTTATCCGAAAACAAACGATGAGGGAGAAACGGCATGAGTGAGAAAAACGAGAGCCGCACACAGGCCATCAGGGGCTATGTGGACGGCAAGATTCAATGGCTCTGGGGTCTGCCGGAGAACCAGCGGCGTGCAGAGCTGGCAAAGCTGCGACGGGGCATCGGACATGCACCCGGGGAGCTGCCGGAGCTGTGGGGCGGCCTTTTGCAGGGGATGCCTGCGAGCTTTTACGGCACAAATGGCCCCTCCCATGAAGAGTGGGCGGTCTATCTGGCACTGACCCTGTATGCCCTGCACCAGCAGAGCAACGATACTGTGTGCGTGAGCCAGCCCGGCTGCACGCTGGGCCGGGCCGTGCGCAGGCTGGCGGAGCAGACCGTGGCCAGTGGTCAGGACTGGACCGAGAGCAGCATTCTGCGGCGGTTCAACGCGCTGGCTACCGCCGAAGAAATTACCGAGATCAGCCATCATCTGCGGGGGATGATTCAGCTGCTGCGGGCCGCAAAGCCGGACAGCATCCCGCTGGATTACCCGCGGTTGGCTGTTGACCTGTACGGGCTGCAGTGCGATGCCCCGCAGCTGGCACAGCTGCCCGCCAACATCCGTCTGCGATGGGGGCAGGATCTCTACCGCTACGAGAAGAACGAATCGTCCGAGACGCAGGAAAAGGAGAACTGACTTATGAAAAAGCGTTTGTATGTTGACTTCCATGTGCTGCAGACTGTGCCGCCCAGCTGCATCAACCGGGACGATACGGGCAGCCCCAAAACGGCCATTTACGGCGGCGTGACCCGTGCCCGGGTCTCCTCTCAGGCGTGGAAGCACGCCATGCGGCAGGCCTTTGTAGAGGAAAGCCTGCTGGACGAAGAGGATGTGGGCAAGCGCACCAAAAAGGTGACGGAGCTGGTGGAAAAAGAAATCGCCGCCCTTGCCCCGGAAAAAGATGCTGCCAAGCTGGCCAAGAAGACGCTGGACAATGCAGGCATCAAGAACGATGAGAAAGGCACCAAGGCCCTGTTCTTCATCAGCCAGGCACAGATCAAGGCGCTGGCAACATTGGCGGTGGCCGATGATATTGAAGACAAGAAAGCATACAAAGAAGCTCTGCAAAAGGCGCTGAGAAAGAATCCGTCGGTAGACATTGCCTTGTTTGGCCGGATGGTGGCGGATGACCCCTCTCTGAACTTTGATGCCGCTGCACAGGTGGCCCACAGCATTTCTACCCATGCAGTGCAAAACGAATACGACTACTTTACCGCCGTGGATGACTGTCAGGCAGAGGACAACGCGGGCGCAGGCCATCTGGGCACCGTGGAGTACAACTCTGCAACCCTGTACCGCTATGCAACCGTCAATGTGATGGAGCTTGAACGCCATCTGGGCGCGAAAAAAGCAGCCGAAGTGGTGCGGAGTTTTGGTGAGGCGTTCATCCGCTCCATGCCCACGGGCAAGCAGAACACCTTTGCCAACCGCACTCTGCCGGATGCCGTCTATGTGACCATCCGGGAGGACCAGCCCGTGAACCTCTGTGGTGCCTTTGAGCGGGCGGTGCGGAAGAGCGTGGAGGGCTACGCAGAGCCCTCCAAGAGCGCGTTGCAGGCCTATGCACAGCAGCTGTATCAGAGCTTTGCGGAGGCCCCTGCAAAGAGCTTTACCGTGGGCACCGGGCTGGAAGCACTGGCCCCGGCCCAGCCGCTGAACACCATGCTGGATGCACTGGAAGAAGCTGTTAAGGAGAACCTGACCGGAAACGAGGTGGAATGATGGCAACACTGTTGCTTCGGTTGGCAGCGCCTTTGCAGGCGTGGGGCGCGGATTCCAAATTCGAGACCCGGAAAACGGCTCGGGAGCCTACCAAGAGCGGCGTCATCGGTCTGCTGGCGGCGGCGCTGGGCCTGCGGCGGGATGAGACTGAGCCATTGACCCGGCTGGCGCAGCTGCGCTTTGGCGTCCGGGTGGAGCGGGAGGGCCAGCTGTTGGTGGATTTCCACATGGCCCGAAACGAGGAGAAAGACCGCTCCTATGTCACCTACCGCCATTACCTCGAAGATGCTGTTTTTCTGGTGGGCCTGGAAAGTGAAGACACCGCTTTGCTGCAGGAACTGGCAGAGGCGCTGACCCACCCGGTGTTTCCGCTGTATCTCGGCCGCCGTGCCTGCCCGCCCACCCTGCCGCTCTGCCTGGGCCTGCGGGAGCAGGGCCTTGTGGAGGCCTTGCAGGCAGAGCCCGCGCTCTGCCCCGGCGGGCCCAAGCCGACCCGCATCGTGGTGGATGCCGCACCGCAGGAGTCGGGGGCTGTCCCGCAGCGGGATGTGCCTCTCTCCTACGACCCGCGGCACCGGCAGTACGGTTACCGCTCGGCCCGGGAGATCTCCCTCCGGCAGCCCGCAGGGGCCCCGGAGCCGACCGCCCATGACCCATTCTGTGAATTGTGAGGTGAAGTGCAGATGTATTTATCCCGTGTAGAGCTTGACCCCATCCGCCGCAGCACCATGACGGCGCTGGCGGCACCACAGAAATTCCATGGCGCGGTGGAAAGTGCCTTTTCCGGGGAGCGCCGCCGTCGGTTGTGGCGGCTGGACCGGCTGGGCGAAAAGCTGTATCTGCTCCTCCTCAGCGAGGAGATGCCGGACCTCTCCGGCGTTGTGGAGCAGTTTGGCACCGGAGCGGCACCAGAGTCCCGGAATTATGACCCGCTGCTGGCGCGGATCACACCGGGCAGCCGCTGGCAGTTTCGGTTGGCGGCCAACCCCACCAAAAGCTGCAAAGACGCCCAAAAACCCGCAGCGCGGGGAACTGTGGCCGCACACTGCACGACACAGTACCAGAAGCAGTGGCTGTTGGATCGCGCCGCAAAGCACGGCTTTGCCCTGACGGAGGATTCCTTTACCGTGACCCGGGTGCAGTGGCACCACTTTGCCAAGCGCGGCACCCGCCCGGTGTCGCTGCTGGCGGTGACGTATGAGGGCGTTTTGCAGGTGACGGACCCCGAGGCGTTCCGGAACCTGCTGTGTCAGGGCATGGGCCGGGGCAAAGCCTACGGCCTTGGCCTGCTGACCGTGATGCGTGGAGGATAAGACCATGGCGGAGATGCCGGGCATGATCCGGCCAGACCTGCAGGCGCTGCCGCAGGTGCGGGACCGGATGACCTTTTTGTACCTCGAACTCGCCCAAGCTTGCGGTCAGATGCTGGATGGGGCTTTTCCCGCACACGCGGGGGTGATCCCTGCTGAACTGCAAATGCTTGACGTAGGTTGTTCTTTTCCCCGCATACGCGGGGGTGATCCTAACATCAAGAGGGTTATTGGGGCCCATTGGGGCTTTTCCCCGCACACGCGGGGGTGATCCTGAGCGTCTGGAGGTCATCAGCAGCAAGAAGTTCTTTTCCTCGCATACGCGGGGGTGATCCGAGCTGCCGGGCGGTTTCTTTGAAGCCCTCCAGCTTTTCCCCGCATACGCGGGGGGTGATCCCCTTTTGAAACGGAAATACGCCGAAATTAAGAGCTTTTCCCCGCACATGCGGGGGTGATCCCCCCAATTTTTATGCCGATCTGGCGGCGGCTTTCTTTTCCCCGCATAGGCGGGGGTGATCCCTCCTTGACGCGACCTACCTCAACGATGCGCAGCTTTTCCCCGCATACGCGGGGGTGATCCCTGGACTGTGAGCGACAAGGCGATGGCCTCGCTCTTTTCCCCGCACACGCGGGGGTGATCCTAGCAGCGTCTTGGACATCTCTTTCAGGTTGAACTTTTCCCCGCATACGCGGGGGTGATCCAAAAACGTAACGGCTGGGGTGGACAGAACACTTTCTCCGACATACTCAGAATACTATTTTTTCTCCGCAAAGCAAAAGCAGCGACCCTGTTCATTCAATCGAACCAGGTCACTGCTTTTTGCGTGTGTGAAATTTTAACGATTTACAGTGATGTTTTGCAATTTTTTCTGGAGCTCGGCTTGGATATCGGTGAGGCATTCCAACAAAAGGGGATTGAACGCGCCGCATTCCCCGTTCAGGATCATCCGCATGGCGGTCTCGTGGGAGAACGCCTTTTTGTAGCAGCGCTCACTGGTCAGGGCGTCGTACACATCGGCCAGGGAGACGATCTGCGCGCTGATGGGAATGTCATTGCCCTTGAGACCGTCCGGGTAGCCCCGGCCATCCCAGCGCTCATGGTGCCAGCGGGCGATGTCGTAGGCGGTTTGCAGCAGGGGTTCATCCTCAAAGTTTTCCAGCTGCCGCAGCATGTTGGCACCCTGCATACAGTGGGTCTTGATGACCTCGAACTCCTCTTTACTGGAAATCGTTTTCGGCTTCTGTGCAACAATTTTCTGCGGGGGGGGGGTAAAATGGGCAAAAGATTGCAATAAAATCAAAAATCTGGTATGATAAAAAGACGTTTCGCATTGTATCTGTATAGGAGGGAAAAGCCATGCTGATTCCGGTTATTTTATTTATCATCGGCCTGCTTTGCCTGATCAAGGGCGGCGACTGGTTTGTGGATGGCGCTTCGGCGCTGGCCCGGCGGTTCCACCTGCCGGAGCTGCTCATCGGTGCCACGGTGGTGTCCATCGGCACCACCCTGCCCGAGGTGATGGTCTCCACCATGTCGGCGGTGTCCGGCCATGGTGAGATCGCCTACGGCAACGCCATTGGTTCTGTCATCTGCAACGCGGCGCTCATTGCGGCCATTACCATCGCCGTCCGCCCGGGCAAGGTGGACCGTAAGACGCTGGGGATGCCAGTGGCGTTCTTCTTTGCGGCGGCAGCGATCTACTGCGTGGCAGCCTACGGCTTTGGCAAGTTCACCCGGCCTATGGGCCTCATCATGCTGGCCCTGTTCGTGGCCTATATGGTGGCCAATGTGCTCCAGATGAAAAACGCCCCGGCGGGTGCTGAGGCTGAGGCCGAAGCAGAGGCTGCCGAGGAAGAAATGACCCTGACCAAAACGCTTGTGCTTCTGGTGGCGGGTGCCGTGCTCATCGCCGTGGGTGCCAACCTGCTGGTGGACAACGGCACCCTCATTGCCCAGGCGCTGGGCGTGCCCGAGTCCGTCATTGCGCTGACCTTTGTGGCCCTGGGCACCTCGCTGCCCGAGCTGGTCACGGCCATCACGTCCCTCGTCAAGGGCTGCAGCGACCTCTCGCTGGGCAACATCGTGGGTGCCAACGTCTTCAATCTGGTGCTGGTCAGCGGCGCGTCCGTGACCATTGCGCCGTTCACCATCCCCCAGAGCTCCACCCTGTTTGGCATCAATTCCAGTCTGGTGCTGGACCTGCCCGTGATGCTGGCCGTCATGGTGCTCATGTGTGTCCCGGCGCTGGTGCGGGGCAAGCTCTCCCGGGTGCAGGGCGTGCTGCTGCTCTGCATCTATGCGGCGTTCTGCGCCATCCAGTTCACCATGTGAGCTGGGGCTGAAACAGAATCAAAACCACAAAAACGTCCCGCAGGGCCTGAACCCTGCGGGACGTTTTGTGGTATCATGACGAAATATTACTTTGAATAAGACTCCCAGCGGACAGAGGCGTCCAGCTGGGCGGGGGTCAGGTTGAACACGGCGTCAATGAGGTCGGTGCGGAACGTGGCGTTGCCGGTGCCGTGGGCAAGGCGGCGGGCCTCGGCCAGCTCTCCCGCAACCCCCATGGTCGCCGCCGCCGCGCAGGCTGCCGCAAAGGGCTGGCCGGGCATGGCCCCGCAGAACGCGCCCATGAGGGCGGTGAGCATACAGCCGCTGCCCGTGACGCGGGACATGGTGGCGCAGCCGTTGTGGAGCAGAATGGTTTCTCTGCCGTCCGTCAGCACGTCGATGGGGCCGGAAACGGCCACCACGGCCCCGGTCTGCACTGCCAGCGCTCTGGCAGAAGCCACGGTGCGGGGGAGGGTCTTCTCCGTGATCTGGTCGGCGTCGCTCACGTCCACGCCGCTGCCCGCCGCCCGGCGCTGGGCCAGAGCACGAATCTCCGACGCGTTGCCCCGGATGACCGCAAACTGCACGGCGTCCAGCAGCCGGGCCGATTCCGCCCGGCGGAGGCTGGTGTTGCCGGCGCCCACGGGGTCAAAGACCACGGGTTTGCCTGCCCGGTTGGCCGCCTGCCCGCCCAAAATCATGGACTCCACTTTGTCGATGGCGCCCAGATTGCACAGCAGAGCGCTGGCGGCGGCAGCGGTCTCCTGCACTTCCCGGATGTCCGAGGCCATGGTGGGGGAGCCGCCCACGGCCAGAAGGATGTTGGCGCAATCGTTGACGGTGACAAAGTTGGTGATGCAGTCCACCAGCGGGGCGCGGCGGTGCACCTGTTCCAGAGCAGAACCAAAGTTCATGGAGAAAAGCCTCCTTGTGTTATAAAAAAGAAGAGGTCTTGCCGGGGTCAATAAAGCCCTCGCCGTACACTTCGCCCGCCTCCGTGACCATGACCATGCAGCCGGGGTCGATGCGGTAGGCGGCGGTGCGGATGCGGTAGACCTGGGGCCGAGCGCAGACGCAGAGGAGCATCTGCCGCTCGGTGTTGGTGTAGGTGCCAATGGCCTTGAGCATGGTGGAGCCGCGCTCGCACTCGCGGGAGATCTCGTCGGCAATCTCCTGCCCTTTTGTGGTGATGATGGTGAGCATCTTGCTGGAAGAGCTGCCGTACATGACCTTATCAATGACCAGCGAGGTGATGACCGTGGTGACGAGGCCGTACAGAACGGAATCCACCGTGCCGAACACGGGCCAGCCCAGCAGGATGACGATGAGATCAATGCCGCCCGTGACCGCCCCGATGGAGAGGTGGGGCCGCAGCACCTTGATGGACATGGTGAGGAAATCCGTGCCGCCGCTGGAAGAGCCCCGCATGTAGAGCAGGGCCAGCGCGAAGCCCCAGGTGACGCCTGCAAACAGGGCTGCCACCAGCGGGTCGCCGGTATAGCAGCCCACCCGGGCAAAGACGACATCCTGAAAAACGGTGCACCACACCATGCTCACCAGCGACTTTGCCAGAAAGGCCCGGCCCACAAAGCGGATGCTCAGGGCCACGAGAGGCAGGTTGAACACCAGCGTGGTGATGCCCACGGGCAGGTGCCACAGGTAGTTGACGATGAGGGCCAGGCCCGAGATGCCGCCGGGGGCAAAGTCTGAGCCGCGGGCAAAGTAGCAGATGCTGAGGGCATACAGGAACCCGGCAGCCAGATTGTACAGCTGGTCCACCACGAGGGTGCGCTTGTTCATAAAAATCGCCTCCCGGTATCAAAACAAAAAGAAATTACTGGATGGAAGCCGACAGAGCGGGGATCTCGCTCAGATTCCCGATGTGGAAGCGGGCCGCGCTCTGGTCAAAGGGGAAGCGCTCGTCCCGCAGGGCGGCCACAAGGCCCCCGGCGGCCGCGCCCGCCTGCACGCCGTAGGTGGAGTCTTCCACGATAAGGCATTCCTCCGGGCGGCGGCCAAGCCGCGCCATGGTGTGGAGATAAATTTCAGGGTCGGGCTTGCTGGCTTCAAACTGCTCCCCGCTGACGATGACGGGGAAAAACTCCATCAGCCCGCACTCGCCCAGCACCTGCCGGATGTTGCTCATGGGGCTGGAGCTGGCCAGCGCCAGCTGCAAGCCCATGGCCCGCAGCTGCTCCAGCATGGGGCGGGCTTCCGGGCGGAGGATATCGGGGAAGTGGATGGGCTCGTTTTCGTCGGCCTGCATCAGCTCTTTTTCAAACTCCGGGGTAAAGGGCACCCGGCAGAGCCTGGCCATAAAGCGGGGGTACTCCTGGCTGGACATGCCCACGGTGGGGTACATGCTCTCCAGAGTGACCCAAGGGTATTTTGTTTGCAGGTTGCGGGCCTGCATCCCGAGGTAGACGGGTTCGCTGTCGATGAGCACACCGTCCATATCAAAGATCACGGCCCGGATGGGGGATGGCATGAGAACGCTCCTTTCTGGCGGCGGGTTCACCGCGGATGCTCCTGATGATAGGCCTTTTTCTCAGCGTACATTTTCTGATCCAGCTCATTGAGGAAACTCTCGGTGGAGCGGCCATTGTACCGGACCAGGCCCATCGAGAACGAAAGCTTGAACGGAGCGGTCGTGGTCTGGTTGAAATGGCGCAGGCCATCCTCAATGGCGGCCCGGGTATCTTCCAGCATTTTGTCATTGCCGCGGCTCAGCAGGATGACGAATTCATCGCCCGCCATCCGGATGGCAACAGCGTCCTCCGGCAGGGAGGCGGAAAGGATTTTGCCGATCTCCCGAATGGCCCGGTCGCCCATAGAGTGGCCGTAGCGGTCGTTGATCTTTTTGAAATCGTTCACGTCCATCATGATGCCGTACAGCTGGCGGGGGTTCGTCTTGTGCGCTTTCTCAAGATAGAAGTTCATGTATTTGCGGTTGAACAGGCCGGAAGTCTCGTCCACAAAGGTGTTAATGTTTTGCAGCTGGATGTGGATGAAGACCATCGCGACCGCTACGGCCAGCCAGCCTGTGGACAGACCGTAGAATATGCCTTGGACGACAGTGCCCAGGATGCAGGGGATGACAAAATAGAACACCGGGAAAAACTCAATGGTAATGCCGGTCTGTTTGGAGCGGGTGACTCGATAAATACTCTCGGCAAAGTAAAGGAACAGCGTGGCATAAAGGAGGAAATTCAGCGGGCCGCGAGAGTAGACATTTTCTGCCGAAACGTGGAAGATGAGCCCGGTGCCGAACAGGTTGATGACCATGAGAATCTGTACGAGGAGGAGCGGAATGCCCAGCGTCAGGATTTTCCGGTGCAGCCGCCGGGTGCTGCGGTAGATACGGAAATCCACGAACAGGCACCACAAAAAGCCCACCACAACGGTGGAACCGGTGCAGAGGGTATTGGTAAGGACAACGAGCGTGTGACAGCCCCGGAACGGCTGCCCGTCAATGAGGAAACTGATGGTCTCGGTGACCAGCGCGACCAGCGTGACCGCCAACATTCCATCGTAAAGGACGGCACCGGTCTATTTTGTCTCACTGTTCCGGACGCGGAGGAGGAACAGAAAGACCACAAGGATGATACCGGTTCCATTTGCGACCAGAATTTCCGGAATATTCATGGGAAGCCTCCTTTCGCTGTCAGGGAATGAAATGGATAAAAAATCATTTCCTTATGCAAGGACTTTATCCAGTTGGAATTGCGGGATCGTATTCAGCCGGTCGAGTCGTTCAAGCTCCTTTCGGCGAAAACAGGACATACGATCAATCTTATTATATCATGAAAATGGAGCTTGCCAAGGGGAAGAGAAAACGTGATGGCCCTGTTCGAGTCCTGTACCGTCCACCACAAACAAAAAATCCTCAGACGAAAGTCTGAGGATTTTTGTGGTGGAGCATTATCCACAGCAGTCGAACCTTTAAGCAGGCATATCGTTGCTGCGGTCAGAGCGCTTCAAACCAAGAAACGGCGGCACCTCGGAACGCTTCAGCCCTTGCTCGTGTGCTTTTTTCAGTTGATATTCGTGCAGGGCAATGCTGTCCAGCAGATCACGCTGATTTTGGGAAGCTGCATAGTAATCAACGCCGAACCGTTTGCAGACTGCGCTGAGTTGGTCAAGCATTTCAATAGCAGTAGGGGACATTCGTTTGACTTCAATATCCATGGGAGCACCACCTTTCAGGAAAGATATGTATTGAAGAGCGAAAGCGCCGCATTGTCGGCAAGCATCAGCATGATCGGCCCGCCGGACTGTTTGGCAAAGACCCGGATCGCGCCAAAATCCCGGATATAATGTTTTGCAAGTTCATCCGTCTTAGCTTCAAAAGTGACGACGCCGTTTTTACCGGAATCAATGGAAAGCTGGATGCCGAACGCGATCATCATACGCCCGATGCCCAGATATTTTTTCTGAAGGGTCAGCGTCGGGTTGCTCTCCGGGTGGCTTTCGATGTACTCAATATAAACGAACATGCTGGATTCTGTTTCGCGGTAAGCACCCAATGCTACGATTTCGCCGTTTTCGGTTTTAGCCGTGTACTTTTCCAGTGCGGGGTCACCGATGAACTCACTTGTCCAGTCGGTCTGCCAGCTTTCTTTGGTTGCAGCAAGGTCAGCGGGAGTTGACTTGTCAACCTCAATCGGAATCCTATTGCCCGTATCGGATGCTGTGACAAAATATTGCAAAGTCATAATGCCCACCTTCTTTCAGTTTTATTATAACGAAAGAACGATAGACTTTCAAGAAAGAAAATCGCAAAGAGAGTGAAAGTGTGAGAGCAAGAACCGTCCCGTGGCCACAAATTTTCAGTTGTTGAAAATTCTTGCTCCCTTTGGAACAGCTTCTTGTTGGGGCGTGCGGTGCCCCAAACCCTGCTTCTGAGGTTGCGATAAACCAGAAGTTATCGAACCGCACTTGTGATTTCTTCTAATGTGTCCTGGCGAAGCCACTTTC
>OIWL01001692.1_pt1 | contig 21900 bp, 15 predicted proteins | sample 1587561 | NCBI WGS metagenome assembly OIWL01 (sample SAMEA3888903, study PRJEB22519) | human gut metagenome | biome: human gut; feature: human-associated habitat; material: faeces | place: Denmark | collected 2010 | reverse complement strand
GGCCAGCTGCATGGGGTATGTCCTGTTTTTCAAAGAAAACTGCATCCACAAGCTGTACGGCTCCAAACCCAGCGACTACCAGCTCTCCAGCGTGCGGTGCCGGGGCGTGGCAGCCAACGCCGCCCACAGCCTGTGCGTGCTGAACGAGACACTGTACTATCTCTCGCCCGGCGGGGTGATGGCCTGGGACGGCAGCCTGCCCAGCAAGGTGTCCGGCGCGCTGGACACCGGGAAGCTGACGGGGGCCGCGTGGTGCGCTGCTGGAAGCCTGGACGCGCGGTATTACCTGTACCTGCGCCGGCAGGGGGACAGCGCCGGGCGGCTGCTGGTGTACGACACGGAGCGGGGCCTGTGGCACGAAGAGAGCGCCGTGGGCTACGAGATGGCCAGCACCGGCCAGCAGCTGTACCTGTGGGATGGCCGGGCCCTGTGGGCGGCAGACCCCGACCGGGAAACAGAAGGGGAAGCCGAGGCGGCACTGCAGTTTGAGGCGGTGAGCGGGGACATTGGACTGACCGAGACGGATGACAAATACATCAGCCGGATCACCCTGCGGCTGGACGCCCAGACCCACAGTGTGGTGACGCTGGCGGTGAGCTACGATGGCGGCCCCTGGGAGACCCTGCGCACGGCAGCGGCCACGGGAGACCATGCCCGGCTGAACCTGCCCTTTGAGCCGCGCCGGCACGACACCATGCGGCTGAAGCTGAGCGGCACGGGGCAGATCGCGCTGCGGAGCATGGCCTTTACACTGGCGGGCACCACCGGCGGCCGGGTGACCGGGGCCGGGCCGAGAAAGTGAGGAAGAACGATGGCGAGTTTAGCGGGGCTGAACGGCATCAGCCTGCCCAGCTTTGGCAGCAGCATGGACCCGGAGGACGCCCGGGCGCTGCGCAACTACCTGTACCAGCTGCAGGAACAGCTGGGCTACGTGCTGACCAACCTGGACAGCGAGAACATGAGCGAGAATTTTTTGAGCAGTAAGGGGGAGACGGAATGAGCAGACTGAGCAATGCCCGGACGGAACTGGAGAACTACGAAAAGACCCGCCCGGCGGACTATGTGAGCCAGTACCAGCCGAAGATCAAGGACGTGATGGGCCAGCTGGACGGCATGAAAGAATTTGACTACGACCCGGACGCCGACACGGCCTACCAGCAGTACAAGAGCCAGTACACCCGCTCGGCCAAGCTGGCGAACCAGAACGCACAGGCCAATGCCGCCGCCCAGACCGGCGGTTATGGCAGCAGCTACGGCACCCAGGCGGGCCAGAACGCCTACACGGCCACCATGAACAACCTGGACAACGTGCTGAACAGCCTGCAGGACCAGAGCCGCAGCGAGTACACGGCCAAGCGCACCGGGCTGGAGAGCCAGCTGAGCGGACTGCAGAACGCCGAACAGCAGGACTACCAGAACTACCAGAAGGACATGGCCAACTGGATGGACGGGCTGCAGTACCGCCAGAACGAGTACGACAAGGCCAGCAGCGAGAGCAGCCAGCGCACCAGCCGGTGGCTGAACGGCATTCTGAGCGCGGTGCAGCTGGCGGCGCAGATCTTACCGTTCTTTTTTGTGTAAGGAGGGGACACCATGGGAACCATTGCGAGACTGAACACGGCAAAGAAGAAGCTGGCCCAGGCCGAACAGGCTATGCCGGGGGCCTACCAGAACAACTACACGGACAGCATCAACCAGAAGCTGGTGCAGCTGGCGGATGCCAGCCTGACCGGCAGCACCGGCGTGGACACGGACGCCCTGAACGCTGCCTACCAGCAGTACCGGGCCAACAGCGTGGCCAACGCCCAGAACGGCGCGGCAGCCGCTGCCGGCACGGCCAATACCCTGGCGGGCGGGTACGGTGCGGACTGGGCCAAGACGGCGGCGAACCAGGCGGCAGGGGAGCAGATCGCAGGCGTGGACAACAGCCTGAGCAGCCTGCGGGCGGACGCTTTGCAGAACTGGAAGCAGAAGATGAGTGACACCACCAGCGTGCTGGACGACCTGCTGGGCCAGCAGAGCCTGGAACGCAGCGAGTATGACGGCAGCGTGAGCAATGCCCAGAACTGGCGGGACTACCTGAGCGGCCGGGTGGACACGGCACGGCAGGAGAACAGCGACTTCTGGAACAATGTGTGGAACGTTGTGAAGGGCGTGGGCAACGCGGTGAAGACCGGGTACGATGCCTACCAGGGCTATTACCAGTGGGACAAGGAGTTTGAACTACAGAAGCAGCAGTATGCGGACAGCCTGCAGCGCACCCAGCTGAGCGACCAGATCAGCGCCATGGAACAGGCGCAGGCCTTTAAGCAGGCGGGCTTTGATGACCTGGCAGCCCAGACCCTGACCAAGTACGGACTGGACAGCACGATGCTGGACGCCTGGGAGGGCATGAGCGATACCCAGAAGGACAAGATGGCGGCCCTGCTGCAGGGCGCAAGCCTGGCGGGCAGCGGCAACGACACGGCAGCAAAGAATTACCTGCAGATGGCAGGACTGAGCGGGGACAGCACGGACAGCTACGGCACCATTGCCGGGCGGCTGAACAGCTCGAACCTTGCATACCAGCAGGCGCTGCTGGGACTGCAGCAGCGGTACAAGACCACGGGCACCGGAAGCACGAGAAGCGGTGGGAGCAGCTCGGGAAGCAAGAGCGGCGGCTACACGACCAGCCAGCTGCAGCAGATGGCAAACAAATTTTCCAGCATGAAGGGCACCGAGCCCCTGTACGACTTTTACAAGCGGACCCTGACCAATGCGGGATGGATCAAGGCAGACACCGGCACCAAGGCCAGCACCCAGAGCGCGGCGGGAGGAACCGGAGCGGGAAAGGCGGGAACCACGACCAGCAAGCTGCCGGCAGCGACCACCAAAACGCCGTGGAGCACCAGCGGCACGGTGGACGGCGTGGCGGGGGCGTCGGTGAGCATGGCCAGCCCGAAAGGCGGCAATTACAATATGGCGCTGCGAGAAGCACAGCAGATGGCAAACAATGGCTATGACATGGCCCAGATCACCGAGTATCTGATCCGGAAAAATTACAGTGACAGCACCATCAGTCAGGTGTCGCAGACTATGGGATGGTAAAGGAGGAGCAACATGAGCCTGAGTGTAGAACAGGTGCGCCAGATGCGGGAGCAGATTAAAGCGAATGACGCCGCAAAAACCGCAGCCCAGAAGAAGAAGACGACGACCCAGACGGCCAAGACCACCCCGGCGGCACCGGCAGCCAAGAGCGCCGGCACGGGCCTGAGCGTGGCCCAGGTGGCGCAGATCCGCAGCCAGATGACGGCTGCCCCCGCCAGCACCAGCCGCCTGCAGACGACGGCCAGCACCCCGGCCTGGACCGGCGGCACGCGGCAGGTGCTTGGCACGGTGAGCGCGGACACGCTGGGCAAGCAGGTGCTGGCGGATATGGCCAGCAACACGGGCAGCCCGGTGGCCACGGACCGGCAGGAGGACTACGAACCGGACTGGAACTATGTTGGCAGCGACAACGCCCCGAAACAGCGGGCCATTGCGCAGGGCACCTACGGCAGCTACGCCAAGGCGGCGCAGAAGGTGGGAAACGCCCTTGCCAAGGACCGGCAGACCGACCGCTTTGACGAGCTGAACCAGTGGATGGACGAAAGCCCCCGGCACCGGGAGGTGGTGGACCTGCTGCGGCAGAAGGAGTACACCACTCAGGAGGACAAGGGCGTTGCCCCGGAGCAGGCCGTGCAGGTGACCGGTACAAAGCAACGGTACAGCCCCGGAGACCTTTTGAAGATGGGGTACACGGCCCAGGAGATCAACGAGGCCCGGGCATACATCCGGGAGTATGATGCCCTGCCGGTGACCGACCGGGCGATGCGCCGCACGGCGGACACCACGAAGGGCATTGCGGCCACGGTGGCGTCGGCGGTGCCCATGGCGGGCGAGATGACCACCCAGGGCGCGAAGGACATCCGGGCTACCCAGAAAAACGAGGCGGCGCTGGACAAGGAACTGGAAGGCGATGCCCGTGGCAAGGAACTGAAAGACCGGATCACGGCGGTGGACATGGACTATAACCCCCAGTACACCGACGAGGATCTGCGCGGCATGGGCTACAGCCAGAGCGAGATCGACGAAATGCGCAGCCGCATTGCCGGGACGGTGCAGAAAACGGCGCTGGATAAAGACACGAGCCTTGGCTACCAGCTGTACCACTACGGCCAGCAGCGCACGGAAGCGGCCCAGGCGGGCATGAGCCCGGCGGCCAAAACAGCCATGGGCGTTGCCACCAGCGCAGCGGAAAACCTGGCTGTTGCGGGCGTGAGCCCCTACCTGGTGCTGCCGGTGCTGAGCGCCCAGGGCGCGGCCGAGAGCATGGGCCAGGACGTGGAGAAGGGCACCAGCGCCGGCCAGGCTGTGGGCGTGGGCCTTGCAAAGTTTGGCGCAGGCTGGGCCATCAACAGCGTGGGCGTGGCGGACATGGCCCGCAGCATGGGCGTGGACTATGCCCGGGACACGGTGGCCGGAAAGCTGGCCGATCTTGTGCGCAGCTCGAAGCTGGTGAGCGGGCTGGGCAACAGCCAGTTGGCCGCCAACACGATCTCCGGCGGCGTGGACAATGCGGTGCAGGCCTTTGTGGAGACCTATGCGGACAAGATCATTGATGCCACGCTGGGCGGCGACCAGCAGGCCGCCGACGAGCTGCTGCAGAGCGACACCTTTTTGCAGGCGCTGCAGAGCGGCCTGACGGGTGGTGCCTCCGGTGCCCTGGGCGGTGCCGTGGGCACGGGGCTGGGCGCCATGAGCCGGACGCTGGATGCCCGGGCCGGGATGGAAACGGCTGCCCCGGTGCAGGTGGACACCGAGAGCCGGGCGGCGGATGCTGCAGCGGCGCAGCGGGCACTGGAAGCGCGGGCCATGGAGCCGGGAGAAGCTGCACGGCAGCAGGCAGACCAGGCCGCCGCCATGCAGCAGACGGGCAACACTGACGCTGCGGAAACGACTGCCCGGAAGGATGCGGCCCCGGCGGTGCGCAGCGAGAACCCGGCGGTGCAGCAGCTGGCGGCCGCCATGGAGGCGGATGCCCTGACGGGCAAGACCATCAATCTGTTTACCCCGAACGCGGCCAACGAGGCGAACCGTGCGGCCTTTGCGGAGGAGTACGGCATGGAGCTGCCCGCCACGGCCAGCGAGACCCGGAAAGCCCTGCGCACGCTTGCCCAGCAGACACAGCAGCAGGCAGCGGAAGTTCCCGACACAAATGTCGGGAACAATGCGGCGCGGGCAGAGAACCCTGCCGCTGATCCGGGCCAGGGTGCCGTGGAAAAGGCCGGGGAAACCGTGGAAAGCGGGCAGGGCTACAGCGTGAGTATGAGCAACGACACCATGACGGTGCGCTTTGCGGACGGCACGGAAGCAGTGCGGACGGTAGACCCGGAAAACCCCAGGACCATGTTGTTTGACCCGGAACAGCTGCACCGGCAGGCACAGGCGGAAAGCCGGGCTGAAGTACAGAGGGAAGCACAGGAGACGACACAGCAGAGCCGGGAAGCACCGGACGGCCTGCGGCGGACGGTGGGGCTGCGCCAGCAGACCCTGACTGAGAAGCAGCGGGCCGTGCAGCGGACCCTGACGGACTGGAAGGTGAGCGAGGGCGCGGCGGAGACCATCAGCCGGATGGTGCCGGACAGCGTTGCCGACCTGGAACACTACACGGCGGCGGCCAGCAGCATGTACCGCATGGGCCAGATGGACGGGGTGAAAACCTTTGACAAGGCGCTGGAGCTGGCGGGCGGCATGAACAACCTTGCCCCGAACACGAACTATGTACTGCAGCAGCCCGGCGGAGAGCAGGCACTGCGGGCGGCCTTTTTGCAGGGGCAGGGCGAAGTGGAAGCCGGCGCGGTGGAGCGCGGGGCCCTGGGCGGTGCCCTGACCGACCAGAGCACGAAAGGCGAGGGCCGGGTGATCTGGAAGGGAAGCGACCGCGCGGCGGACGATGTGGCAGCCCAGGTGATCCGGCTGAACGCGGCGGGAACCGGCACGGACGCCATTTTGAAGAGCGTGCTGCTGGGCCCGGACGGAAGCCCCAGCGAGCGGGTGAAAGCCTATGTGGACACCGAGACGGGCCGCATCTTTTTTGGCGACCGGAACGGAGACGTGTTTGGCACGGTGCTGCACGAGGACTACCACTGGTACAACGCTCTGGACGCTGAGGGTGCCAAGGCGGTGCAGAACACGGCGCTGGAGTACCTGGCGAAGAGCGAGGGCTTTGAGAACGTGGACGAGCTGATCCGGGACAAGGTGAAGGACTATGCCGCCCAGGGCCTGACCTACGAGCAGGCTGCAGAGGAACTGGTGGCAGACAGCTGGCGCGGCATTTTTGACAGTGCCGAGAGCGTGACCCGGTGGGCGGAGTTCCAGCGGGCGCAGGCGGAGAAGAACGCCGGCAAGGCAGGCACCATCCACAAGGTGATGACCGCCGTGAAGGAGATGCTGAACGGCATCATCAGCCGGGCAAAGGAAGCGCTGACCCTTGACCCGGAGAACCGGGCGGCCCTGAAAGCCCAGCGTCTGGCCGAGGCGGAAAAGCGGGCCCTGCAGGACGCCTATTTTGCCCATGCGGAAAAGGCCATGGACAACCTGCGGGCGGCAAAAGAAAACGCCGCAGCCCTCAAGAGTGAGGGTGCGGCGCAGGGGGTGCGGTTCCAGCTGCACGAGGGAAAAGATTCTCTGGTAGAGCAGATGAACGGCCATCTGGATGAATTGGAAGAAATGAAACCGGTGGCGACAATCGAAGGAACAGAGGTGTCTTTCGGAAAAACGCGAAACGAAAACATTTCCAATGTTGAAGAATTCTTTGATTCTATAGGAAACAAAGTGATTCGTGAAAACTTCGGAATGGTGGAGTTGACAAAGAGCGGTGCACGTGCAACGGTGCAGCATGGGAACAGCAAAGCAAAACAGGTTGCGGTTGCTGCAGTCCCTGAAGTAATTCAAAAAGGAAAGCAAATCGGGTATGAGCAAAACTGGCAGGGACGAGGGTATGATACTTATGTCTTTGCAGCGCCCGTCGAAATTGACGGAACAAAGCTGTATGAAGGCGTGATTGTAAGAGAATACACCCGGCAGAATGGCATGAAGAATTTCTATGTTCATGAGGTGTGCTGGACAGATGGAAGCTATGTGACGTTTGACACTGAGGGAAATATGACAAAAAAAGAAGATACTCCCACACAGCTCCCGAAAGCTGTGCGGAGCACCCTTGCGGATGCTCAGGAAGTATCTTCTGACACTACTATAGCACAAACCTCTGCCAAAAGCAAGGAAAACAATGCAGCTGTGCAGAAAAATGTGCGCTATCAGCTGGCGGAGCAGGATGAGCTGGCAAAGCTGCGCACCGAACAGCAGCAGCTGACCAAGCAGCGCAGTGCCCTGAAGGAAGAACGCAGTGCATGGCTGAACAGTGCCGAAGTGCAGCGGATCGAGGCAAAGAAAAAGGCGCTGGGCGTTTTTTCTGCAGAGGGCAAGGCCTACCGGGACAGCGCAGAATACCAGGACTACCTTGCAAAGCGCAAGGAGTACAACAGCCGCCTGGCCGCGCTGGAAGAGCGGGACAGCGCCCTGACGGAGCAGATGAAAGCAGCCAATGAGCGTCTGCAGCAGCGGAAGGACGCCCAGGCCAAGGATGCACAGAACGCCTACAATGCCAGAGCCAAAGCGTACGGCGGCAATGCGGAGTACCGGCGGATGTTGGCGAAGGAGCAGTTCGGCGTGACGGAAGAATTCCGGCGGGCAGGGTACATTCTGCCGGACGGCCAGATGCTGGACTTTGCCCAGAATGACCGTAGCCGGGACACCGACCACCGGGAAATTCTGGAGGTGTTCGGCCCGGCGGAAGTGAAGAACGGCACGGAAGCTCTGAATGAGTTTTTGCTGGACGGCAATGTGCGTGTGATGGCCGAGGCACCGGGCGTGGACATTTCGGCGGACACGGCCCCCACGGCGCAGCAGCTGGAACAGATCCGGAAAATGGCCGAGCAGCTGAGCGGCGAGCGCGGGCAGTTCACGCTGGACATCTCCACAGCAGACGGCAGGGTTGCCGCCAGCAAGGAATACAGCGGGCGTGTGGATGCGGACAAGGTGGTGCGGGAGATCCGGGAATACTACAAGACCAGAGAGCTGGCGCAGGAAAGCAGCCTTGCAAAGTTCCGTTTCCAGCTGGCGGAGCAGGCCAGCCGGGAGGCAAAGAAGAACGACCAGCGGCAGGCGAGCCGGGATATTGCGAACACGGCGGCGGCACTGGACACCCTGAGCCAGTTCTTTGGGGTGACGAGGGGTGTGAAGGTGAGCCAGGACAGCCTGGACGGGCTGGCGGCGCGGTGGACGAAAGCCAACGCCAGCCGGGCCGACCGGGTGAAGCTGGCGAACGAGGCCCGGGTGCTGGTGGACTACCTGAAAGCGGACGGTGCGGACATGACAAAGGCCCAGGCGCTGGCCGAAACGCTGGCGGGCGAAGTGCTGGACGGGGCGACCTACCGCAACAGCGAGCTGTGGGACGAATACCCGGAACTGCATCGGCTGGAGTACACCGTGAACAAAAACGGCAAGGCCAAGGACGAGCTGGTGAAGCAGTACGGCAGCTGGAGCGCGGCGGTGGCCGAGGCCCGCAGCCACGGTGTGACCCTGCGGCAGGCCGAGGGCGTGCGGGACGGCAACCCGGCGGAGCAGTACGAGAGCATTGTGAACGACACCCGGGCCGTGGGAGGCATCCAGGACGGTGTCCGGGCGCTGTGGAAAGCGGCGGCCCAGCAGGCCGGTGTGGAGGGTGTCATGAGCATGGAGAGCACCGAGTGGCTGGACGTGCTGATGAATCTGCATGACAGCATTAAGCCGGAGATGCGCAGCCGCTTTGCGGACGAGGCCGAGTACGAGGACGCCCGGGTGGAGCTGGCCGGGCGGATGATCGAGGACATTATGAACGTGCCCGAGATGACCGACGCCCAGGCTATTTTTGAGGGCATGCAGAAGCAGGCGCTGCAGATGGCCAAGGCGGCGGCCGGAGACGAGGCAAGGGCCGCCGAGGTGGAGAAGGGCATGCAGGGTGTCCAGAAAGTGCAGCGGCAGGAGTTTGCCCGCCGACTGGCCGCCAACCAGCGCACCGAGACCCGGAGCGCTGTGAAGATCGACGGAAAGACCTTTACCAACCTGGGCGACGTGAACGAGTACATCACCTACCAGCGGGAGGAGTTCCGCCGGCAGCTGAAGCAGCAGGAGCAGCGGCTGAAAGCCCAGCGGCAGGAAGACATGGACGCGGCAAAGCTGTGGTACAAGGAACGCATGGGCGAGCTGCGGGAAGAAAACGACTACCTGGCCGACCAGGTGAAGCAGGAGCAGCGCCGGGCCGACCGGGCGGAGCGCTCGCTGATGATCCAGGACAACGAGATCATGGAGTGGGAGGCCGAAAACGAGCGCCGGCGGGAAGCCTGGCAGCAGAAACAGGCCCAGCGGAACGCCATTGCGCTGGAAGTGGCCCGCCAGCAGCGGGACGAGGACATTGCTATTGCGAAGAAAGTAGCCGAGAACCGGGTGCAGCGGGCCCGGGACGCCCGGAAGGCGGACGAGCTGAAACGGAGCATCCGGGCGAACGCGGCCCAGCTGAACCAGATGGTGCTGCGGCCCCAGAAGGGCAAGTATGTGCAGAAGGGGCTGATCGTGGAGGCGGCCGAGGTGGCCAAGCTGGCGAACCTGGTGACCCTGAACAGCAAGGCTGTGAACCAGCTGACGAGGCTGCAGGACAGCATTACGGCCAGCATGGGCAGCGAGGGAGCCCCCAACGCCATGACCGAGGACTGGAAGCAGAGCAAGGTGCCGGAACTGATCCAGACGCTGCGGGAGGACCTGACAGCTGCGAAGAACGCCCGGCTGGACAAGCTGCACGAGCAGCTGGCCCAGGCGGAAGCTCTGCCGGACAGTGAGAAGGCAAGGGCATTGCAGGACCGGCTGAAAGCGCGCATCCGGGACACGGAGAACCGTGTCAGCCTGCCCATGACAGTGGACCAGCTGCGGCTACTGAAAGCCATTACCAGCAGCACGCTGCATGTGATCCGCACCGAAAACAAGACGTTGAGCCTTGCAAAGGCTGAGGAAGTGAGCGCCATTGCGGACGCTGCTGCCTACGAGGTGAAAACCAGCAAGGGCAACCGCCCCGGCGGGCGGTTTGACGGGCTGCGGAACACGCTGACCAAGTACCAGCTGGACATGCTGGGCGGCGAGCGGGTGTTCCGCATGCTGGGCGGCTACGCAAAGAACGGCCAGATGGAGAAGCTGGCGAGGATGCTGAACGACGGCCAGCGCCGGCAGAGCGAGATCACCATCAAGGGCGAGAAACTCTTTGCGGACGTGACGGGCAAGACCCACCTGAAAGAGATGGACGCCTTTGCCGGGCCGGGGGCCGAGACGGTGGACATCGGCCTGACCGACACTAAGGGCAACAGCGTGCCGCTGAACCACGCCATGCTGTGCAGCCTGTACATGCATCTGCAGAATGCGGACAGCCGCCAGCACCTGCTGAACGGCGGCCTGACGGTGCCGAACATGGAACAGTACACAAAAGGAAACATTGAACGGGCCTACCAGGAGGGCCAGACCGTGCACCTGGGCGGCTTGCAGAATGCCGACGGCACCCCGATGGTGGACACGGTGCTGCAGACGGTGGAAAACGCCCTGACCGACTACGACCGGGCGTGGATCGCGGACATGCAGGAACTGTTCAACCAGTACACCACAAACCTGATCAACGAGACCAGCATGCAGCTGCTGGGCTATAACCGGGCGGGGGTGAAAAACTACTACCCCATTGCGGTGGACAAGAGCGCCCTGGCGACCCAGATCGAGGGGCTGAACCTTGACGCCACCATTGAGGGCCGGGGCTTTTTGAAGAACCGTGTCAAGAAAGCCGTGCAGCCCATTTTGCTGGAAGAGTGCAGCAATGTGGTGCAGCGCAGCATCCGGGACACGGCGGCTTATGCGGGCCTGGCACTGCCCATCCGGGACGTGCAGAAGGTGCTGAACAGCAACGTGGAAACGAAAGACGGCGTGTATAACCTGAAGAACGGCATCATCAAGGAGCAGTGGGGCCGCAGTGCGGTGGAATACGTCAACGACCTGCTGACCGACCTGCAGACCACCCAGCGCAAGCGGGACAACGGCGTGAGCCGGATGGCGGCCCGGCTGCGGGGCAACTACGCCGGGGCAATCCTGACCCTGAACCCGGGTGTGGCCATTGCGCAGGCAGCGTCCTTACCCACGGCGGCGGCCGTGCTGGGCAGCGACACCATGGCGGCGGTGGTGCCCTTTGTGAAGAATCTCTCGGCCAAGCAGCGGACGGTGCTGGAGGCGGAGATCTCGGAACACGGGGACGTGCTGCTGGAATGGCGCAAGCGCGGCAGCCGGCGGGGTGAGCTGGCCAGCATTGGCAAAGACCCCACCCTGGCGGAGAAAGCCATGGACAAGCTGCCGAAAGCCCTGACCGGGTGGATCAACGGCGTGGACGAGGTGACGGTGGCAGCGCTGTGGGAGGGCAGCAAGGCCTACGTGAAGAACCACCCCGGGGAATTTGCCGAGGGAGCTGCCAAAGAGGGCAGTGAGGACTACTGGCAGGCCGTGAACCGGATGTACCAGAAGGTGATCGAGCAGACCCAGCCCAACTATACCGTGATGCAGCGGGCGGGCATCCAGCGCAACCCGGACGAGTTTGTAAAGACCTTTACCATGTTTACCACCCAGCGGTTCCAGAACTACGGCATCCTGGCTGACGCCGTGATGGACTACAACGCCCAGAAAGCGCGGTTTGAAGAGGGCGAAACGGAAGAGACCAAGGCAGAGCTGCAGCGGGCCGGAAAACAGCTGCGGCGGGCGGCCGGAAGCCAGGTGGCGCAGACGGCGGTGTTTGCCCTGATGAAGATCGGCGCGGACTTTTTGCTGCACCGGTGGGACCGGGAACAGGACGAAAACGGGGACGTGACCCTGAAAAGCCTGCTGAGCCGTTTTACCGGGCTGTTTACCGAGAGCGCGGCCGGAAATTTTTTGTTTGGCAGCGAGGTGTACAGCCTGGTGTACAACGCCCTGAACGGCAAGGATTATGATGTGGTGAGCGCCACGAACATCAGCGCCGTGAACGATCTGGCTGGGGACGTGACAAAGTTTGTGAGCGAGCTGCGCAAGGACACGGCAGACATGGACGAAACGAAGCTGGCGACCCACCACGGCAAAGTGGAGAAGTACGCCCTGACCCTGATGGAGGACGGACTGGAAATTGCCGGCGTGCCCTTTGGCAACGGGCGGAAGATCATCGAAGCGTTCAAGGGCTATGTGAAGGATGCGGAGAACGTGGCCAGCGGCGGGAAATTTACCTTCAGCAGCCTGCCTGCCAGCGCAACCGGACAGTACGACCGGCTGTATGATGCCTATGCCAGCGGCGACGCGGGCGAGGCGCAGGCGGCCATGGAGAAGCTGCAGGAGATGGGCAAGGAGGAAGAGGCCTACAAGCAGCTGAAGACCCGCCTTGCAAAGTACGACGACCGGGTGCAGCAGGCGGCCCAGGCCCAGGTGAACGGCAACGACAGCCAGCGCCAGCAGCTGACGCGGCAGGTGATCCGGGACCTGTACGAGGCGCTGGGCATCCGGGAAGGCGCAAAGGCTGACGCGGACAAGCGGGAGGCGGTGATCGACTGTGTGACCGGTGCGGTGAACAAGCGGGCCGACGAGGTGCTGAAGAACGGCGGCACCAGCGTGACCGACGACCTGGTGGCGGCCGTGGACAGCGGCCGGACGCAGGATGTGCAGGAAGAGCTTGACCGGCTGCTGCGGGCCGGAAAGAGTGTGACAAGTCTGAAGAGCAAGATCACGGAAGTGTGCAAGCCGGAATATCTGGCCGGCAGTGAGTACGACCGGCAGAAGCTGGAGGAGATGCTGCTGGCCCTGACCGATGGGGACGGGAACGCCCTGTACGAGCAGAAAACCTTTGCCACCTGGCTGAAGAACGCCGAAAAGGCGCAGACCACCACGGTAAATGACCCCTACGCAGACCTGAGATAAGCAAGAGCACCCCGGCGGCCGGAAATGGCTGCCGGGGTGCTCTTGCTTTGGCAGAAAGTCCGCAGGTTTTTTGTGCAGCGGAGTGCGGTAGACTGGAAGGGCGAAAGGAGGAGACGCGAATGCGTGTGAAGATCTTGAAGCGCAGTTTTGCCGGGGCGGAGTTTGCCCCGGACGTGCGGGTGCTGAAGGTGGGCGGCCAGAGCAGCGCCGGGGTGGAAAAGCTGGAATTTGAGCTGCCGGCAGAATGGCAGGGCCTGAGCGTGACGCTGCATGTGCAGTGGCTGGACGGCACCCTGCCCGCACCGGTGCTGCTGGACGACGAAGACAGCGTGGCGGTGGACAAGACCCTGACGGCCAGCCCCGGCGGCCAGTGGATGCTGCTGGCCCTGGGTGCGGACGGTTACCGGGCCCTGACAAAGCCCACCAAGTACGAGTGCTACAGCACTCTGAACACCGACGGAGACGTGGAAATCAGCCCCACCCAGTACGAGACCTTTGTGGCCCGGGTGCTGGAATACTCCAACACGGCGCAGCAGGCCGCAGCCAGCGCAAAGACCAACGCCGAGACGGCGGCCACCGCAGCAACCCGGGCGGTGAATGCCAAGGGCCAGGCAGAGACGGCGGCCCGGACGGCAACGGCAGGGGCCGAAAACTCTGAAAATTCGGCAGTGAGGGCAGAGGCTGCGGCGGCCCGGGCAGAGGCAGCGGCCCCGGAGACCGGGAAGGTGGTGAGCGTCAACGGCAAGGGCGGCGCGGTGCACCTGACGGCTGAGGATGTGGGAGCCATGCCGGCCAGCGGTGCGGCGGTGGTGCAGAGCATCCGGCTGGAGGGCCACACCCTGACCGTGACGATGGCCGACGGCAGCGAAAAGAGCTTTACCACCCAGGACACCACCAGCCTGCCGGCCATGACCGGGGTGCTGGGTACAGAACACGGCGGCACCGGGAAGGAGACCCCGCTGACGGCGGAGGACGTGGGCGCGGTGGAAGCGGGGAGCGGCGTGTACCTCAAGGCGCTGACCGTGCAGGGCAACACAATGACCGTGACCAAGGGCGACGGCAGCACCGAGACCGTGATGCTGGCCCAGGAGTACGTGCTGCCTGCCGCCACAGCGGACGCCCTGGGCGGCGTGAAGGTGGGCGAAGCGCTGGACATCGCCCCGGACGGCACCCTCAGTGCCAAAACGCTCAATGACAAGATCGCTGCCGCCGTGGCGGTAAAGTCGGAGCCCCGGCTGGTGTGGAACTACCACACAAAAAGCCCCACCAAGTGGAAGACCTATGATGTCTCCATCCCCGACGGGGTGGACTATGTCCACATCAAGACAAAATGCGACACTTATACCGGGGCCGAATTTGACCTGGTACGGGGCGGCAACACCAGCCATGTCTTTGATACTACGCCGGCGGAGGTTGTATGCACCATGACCTTCCAGGCAGACGGTACGCTGCATGTGCAAGGCCCTTACAGCGGCATGAGCTACAACTATGCCATCGAGCTCTGGCTGTCCGGCTACCACTACCCCACCCTGGCAGAGCTGGTGGCGGAGACCCAGGCCGCCCAGGCGGACACGGATGCCCTGGCGGTAGATCAGGAGTACCGCGTCGCCATGCTGGAACTGGGGCTGACCGACGACACCACCACATAAGGAGGTAAACCTATGTTGTATCGTACCTGTAAACGCCTGATCGAGCGCGGCCAGACCGCTGGCCTTGCGGAAAAAATTGATGTTTTTTACGCCCTCGGCCGCATCACCGAAGCCGAGTACAAAGAGCTGACCGAGCTGCTGGAGGCCAAGACCGGCAGCAAGAGCGAGGAGTGAGCCTATGGCAATCAAAGAGTATTCCTTGGCCAAAGACGGCGCTAAGAGCCTGTCCCCGGCCTTTAAGGTGCGGGAGTTCCGGTGCCGGGACGGCAGCGACGCTATCATGATCGACCAGACCCTCGTGGTGCTGCTGCAGGCCATCCGGGAGCATTTTAACAAGCCCATCACGATCACCAGCGGGTACCGCACGGCGGCCCACAACGCGGCCGTGGGCGGCGCCAAATCCAGCCAGCACCTGCTGGGCAAGGCAGCGGACATCCAGGTGGCGGACACCACCGTGGAGGCCGTGGCCGCATACGCCGAGAGCCTGATGCCCGGCTGGGGCGGCGTTGGCCGCTACCCGGTCAAGGCAGGCCGCGCCAAGGGCTGGGTGCATGTGGACACCCGGCCCAACAAAAGCAGATGGACGGGGTGATCGTCTCACGGCACCCCGCTTTGAGACGAGAGCCTGAAAATGAGACGAAAGGAGGAAGCACCATGAAAGATACTTTTTGCATGGCCGTGGGGGCGCTGGGGGCCGCCATTGCCAGCCTGTACGGCGGCTGGGATGCGGCGCTGCAGACGCTGATCCTCTTTATGGCCGTGGACTACGTGACCGGCCTGATCGTGGCGGGCGTATTCCACGCCAGCCCCAAGAGCCGGACCGGCGCGCTGGAGAGCCGTGCAGGCTGGAAGGGACTGATCCGCAAGGGAGAGACCCTGCTGATCGTGCTGGTGGCCTGCCGGCTGGACGCCGTGATGGCAACCAGCTTTGTGCGGGACGCCGTGGTCATCGGCTTTATCTGCAACGAGACCATTTCCATCGTTGAGAATGCCGGATTGATGGGCCTGCCGATCCCGGCGGCGCTGACAAAGGCCGTGGACATTTTAAAGCAGCGCTCGGAAGAGCAGAAAGGAACCTGAACATGAACGCACACATCACGAAGAACAACAACATTTCCGCCGGCACCGTGGCACGCACCGCCGTGCTGGGCCTGGCCCTGGCAAACCAGATCCTCAGCGCCTGCGGCAAGCCGCTGCTGCCCATTGACAGCGCACAGCTGGAGCAGTGGGTGACGGCGGGCCTGACCTCGGCGGCGGCCATCTGGGCGTGGTGGGAGAACAATTCTTTCACCAAAGAGGCGCTGGCGGCGGACAGCTATCTGGAGCAGCTGAAGAAGGGCGTGCACTGACCCCATACATGACAAGAGCCGCAGCCCCGTGATAAGGGTTGCTGTTCGGAGTACGTCGAACCTGAACGGAGTCAGCGCAAAACAAAAAAATCTCTCGTATTCGACCGTAAACAAGGCGGATAGGGGAGATTTTTTTGTTGTTAGTGGTTAGAATGTGTGCTATAATGACCTTGTAACTACCATAGTGTATCAGTATGATTATCGGTTAGGTCGGTGATGTGTATGAAGAACGTAACCCTGCTTGAGCGGCAATTGCGGAATGCGACATCCGCTAAAGCACTTACACCTGTTTTTCTACCAGACGGGAAATCCTGTTTGTTTTATGGAAATCAGCAGTTGCTGACGGTTGACACGGTTTCCGAACTCATTGCCGGGCTTTTTCTTACCGTGCACAACAACAGCCAGATTTCGTCTATTTTAATCGCATTTCCAAACGGTGTGTTCGACGAAAAATTTACATATGTTCTGTTAGAATGCTATATCGAGCATATTATTGCGGATCACGGTATATCTGTACAGTTTCATTACAATAAGAAAGAAACGAATATTTTTACCGATGGTATTGGACTGTCACCTCTATATATGTTGGAAAGACCTGCGCAGCCTGCCATGGATTTTGTCCGTCAATTTAGGCTTGGTGTTGGAAAAAATTATTATCGCAAACTTTTTTTAGCCAATGAAAATGATGATGAGACATTGTCCTCCGCAATCACAACATTGTGCTTGTTTTTTGAGAATCTTGGAATCACAAAGTCTCGCAGTGACTTGCTTGCTGAAGTTGCTGTAGAGTTGGTGGGAAATGCACTTGAGCATAGCCGCTCAGATTGTTTCCTTGATATTGATGTGACACCACGTGACTATGTTCGCCGGAACGACCCGACTGGGCCAAAGTATTACGGTGTGAATATTTGTGTTGTTAATTTTTCTGCGACGTTGCTCTCGTCGCAAATACAGACAAAGTTATGCGTTAATCCAGAGCTACGGGATAAGAGTGACAGCGCACGATATTGGAGATTGCGCGAAATCTATATGCATCACAGAAGATTTTTTAGGGAAGGCTATGGAGATGATGAGTTTTTCATGTTGAGCGCTTTCCAAGATCGCATATCTGGCAGACCGAATGAATATCTTATCGGAGGAACGGGACTCCCTACTTTGATAAAATGGCTAGAGGTTCAAGCAGACGGAAACAACTGCTATGTTCTATCGGGGAGACGAAAAATGCAATTCATACGGTCGCTTTTGGAATATGATGCAGATCACTGGATTGGAATGAATCACGAACATGACTTTCAGCACTGCGCTCCGGACAAGAATGTTTTTTCAACATTCCCAATCTACTTTCCTGGAACTGCATATAATTTGAATTTTGTGATGGAAACGGAGAATGCATTATGAGCAAACAAGTGATTTCTCTTGAAATAAAAGATAGGAGCTTGACAAAACTTGCAGGAAATAGTTATGGCCGAAAACTATTTGATGCACAGGTCGACGGTCGAATCGATTTGAATGAACCGTTTACAATTGTTTTCCCTGAGCAAATCGACTATTTGGCGTCTTCGTTTATCCAGGGGTTCTTTGGGAAAATTTATACTGAAATCGGACGTGAGGGAATGGAAAAAAATTTTGACGTCGTTGTCTCCAAGATTTCCAACCCCAAAAAAACCATTCTGGATCGTCTAATGCTGATGTAAAGGATGTGTGAGTAAATGATTGATGCTATCTCTGCATTCTTTTCAGGACTTGCTATTCTAGTGGCTATTTATGCAGCTAATACAGCGAATAAGTCCGCCGATGCTACTATTCGTTCGGCTAATTGCAGCATGATTTTTGACGAATATCTTATAAAAAAGATTCCCCAATCCAGAACGAGCCTTGATTTTGATGGCAATGGCTATCTGCGTAATGGAAACAAATTTTGTGACGTTCTGAGTGAAATGAATTTCTCGGCGTTGTTTTATAAATATGATGATAATGAGTTCTTTTCGGAACTGACAAAGCAGTGTGGAAATCTAGAAGACATGATAGTTGAGGCCGGAAATCATCCGCTGCCTTTAGGAGGAGAGCAAAAAAATTTTTGGAAAGAAGTTCAAAATTCTTTGGAATCAATTTATAAATTGATTGACAAAAAGCGTACCGGCAAAAAAATATAATGATACATATCCCCCTTTTTCAGCGTTGACTTGCTGAGAGGGGGATTTTGTTTGTTTAATTAAAGTGGACGTGGAAGAACGTGTAAAAAGCGGCTGTTATCGAAACGATGAGATGCTGGACGACGTGTCGGCGGAAAGAGGTTGATGGGAGAGGGGACAGGTGAGGAAAAAATAAGAAGGGAAGATGGTGACGGAAAGGTTCGACTGGGGGAATGTCAGGCGGACCAAACAAAAATAATCCGAACTTGTTTCCGATAGGAGATGGGTTCGGATTATTTGTTTTCTTCGGAAAATTAGCGTTTGCGAAGCAATGAAAGCCCCAGTGGGGCTTTTAAGCGACGGAACGGTCTGCGTTAGCAGATGGAGGGGCTTTGCCCCGACAAGTTCCATGCAGGTGTCCGTGGAAGATGAAATCCGAAATCATAGATTGACTGATATAAAGATAAGACGAGGTTGAAGAAAAATAATGAGTAAAAGAAAAGCTGTGTTTTTAGGAAATGGATTTACAAGGGCGTTAGTTTGGAATGTGCCAGCGTGGGGACAATTGATTGGCTGTTTTGATTTTTCAGATGATGTTCAAAAGGCTATTCCGTATACATTTCAATATGAAATGAACTATCTTGGTAAAGATAAGTTAGATGAGGAAACATTGAAAAGCAAAATTTGTAGAGAACTTCCAGACTTTGGTAAGGTTGAATTAAAAGATGCATCAAAAAATTTTTTGAGGTTTTTAGATGAAAATGAGATAACAGATATTTTGACAACGAATTACGATGGACTTGTAGAATATCTGCTACTATCACAGAATGCTAAATTTATCTCCCAGAACAATTCCGAAAAGATTTATAGTATTCGCAGAAATTATGTTTACGAGTACAACAAAAAATTGATCACACTTTGGAAAGTTCATGGGGACGCGGTGGTACCTAAAAGTGTTATGTTGGGTCTGGATCACTACTGCGGTGCAATTGGCAAAATGGATGATTTCATTAAGCATGGAAGACTTGGTGGAAAAATGACCGATAATCCAATGGAAATGAAATTTTCTAATAAGACGAAATCAGATGAAAAGGAAATTGCACCATTTCAATTTCAGACATGGGTGGATCTGTTTTTTGCGGCAACGGTCTATTTTATTGGCTTTGGACTTGATTTTTCAGAAACGGATATATGGTGGCTTTTAAATAAGCGTGCTAGATTCAAAGAAAAGCTAGAGATTTCAAATGAAATTTTCTTCTATGCTCCTAAACAACAGAAAAATGCAACAAAATTGGATATAGCAAAAGCAAAGGCGAAAGAAAAAGTACTAGAATCGTTTGGCGTTCAATACCAGAAGGTTTCGTATGAACTTAGAGAAGATTCGGTGAATCCAGAGTATTTGTTGGATGTTTATGAAATGATTTCACGGCAAAGTGGATGGACTCGTCCGGGACTTGATAAGTCTTGAACTGTTCCGGGTCGGCTGTGGGCATCGGAACCGGATTGTCAGCGTTGGGTTCTGCGTCAGCAGCTTCCATCGCTTTCGTGATCTCCGGGTGCATAATCTCGGCAAACACATCCTGCCGCTTGTCGGGACTGCTCTGCACGAGTTTGATCATTTTATCGTTGGTGAATTTTACCTCACCGGAAAAGACCTTTTCCTGCAGAAGCTTCACGGTCTGTGCCATAACTTTGAGATTGTGTTTCGTGAGCCAACGCTTATAGCCAATGCCCTTGTCTTCGATCATCCTCGACTGGATGTCGAGCAGTTTCCCGATGGAATCCTGCTTGAACTGCGCCTTGGGTTTGCGCTCGGTATTGGCCTGCAACGTGGCAAGCACTGCCGCCTTATCGAATTTGTCCCCGAGATGTTTCGCTCGGATAAACTTCGTTCTGCCAGCAGGCAGATAGCTGAGCTGTCCACGGCTTTCATTGACGGCAATGCCGTACTGCTGCATGAGCTTGTCAGAGAAATCTTCAAAGCTGGTAACACGGTACAGCACCGAAGAAATCTGTTTCCGCAAGGTTCGCGTTTGCGAAGCAACAAAAGCCCCAGTGGGGCTTTTGAGTGACCGAGCGGTTTGTGCAGCAAATGGAGGGGCCTCGCCCCGACAAGCGACTTTTACGGTTTCGAACTTCTTCTGTCGGGGCGGTTGTCCGGCTGCGGTGAGGGCTGCGTTTTCATGGTCAAGTTTTATCTGGCCGCGTCTGCGCACCCAATACTCAGCTTCGCTCACGCGCTCTTTCGAGCCGTTGAGCAGGTCGATCTGGTACAGTCCGGCACCCTCGCACAGTTCCATGACCTCAACACGCAAGTGCCGCATGGTCTGGGCTGTGCTGGAGTGCTTCATACCCTCACGCCAGTCACGGGGCTTTTGCATATAGGGCTTACGTTCCACCTCTCGTGTGCGGATACTGCCGATCACAATGTGGACGTGGATGTTTCCCGAATGGTTATGCCCATCCGGGTGAGTGCAGACGATGGCGGGGTGACCGGAGAAGTTTTCTTCGCAGAATTTCAGGCCAAGTGCCTGTGCTTTTTCCATGGTCAAGCCGTTGTCGGCTGCATCTCTGGGGTCGAAGCTGATGATATACTGATGGCTCTTAATATCATCGCGTTGGGTGTTCTTGCCATACTTGCGGTTTGCCAGCAGACAGGCCGTTGCGAACGAGAAATCGCCGCACTCAAGGGTGTCGAGCAGGTACGAATCCCGCAGCTTCGGCTTGCCGTGCTCATCCAGAAGTTGCTTTCCGGTGAACGCGTCGTGCTGGTAAACGAGGTACGCTTCGATGGCGGTGTAGTCCGAATTCTTAGAGGCGATATGCTTGAGCGTTGCCATACAGTTCACCCAGAACTTTCTCGGCGCTGAGCCGGAATGCGGTCAGGTCTGCAAGTTCGTCAAGGAGTTTCGCCCGGATCTGCTCGGTGTCTGCACCGCCGGAATTGAAGTGCCTTGCAAGCTGGTTGAGATTGCTGCCCACCTTGCTGCACTGGGCAAGCAGGGTGGAAACAGCGGTCAGGGTTTCTTCTCCGCCGCCTGCAACGATGACCGTTTTCTCGATCTTGACGTTGTGGATGGCACGGCGGATAAAAGTGGAGAGGGAGAGATTTAGGAGTTTGCAAGTGAGTTCCAGTGACGCTTTTTCCTCCGCTGTCACACGGAACTTGATGACGTGCGTTTTGTTGTTCGGCGTGTCGTGGTGCTGGGAATTGCTAGGAATCGGTTGAACATTCGTTTTGGTCATTGTACCTCCTGTCTGTTCGATAACTCCTCGGTGAAGTTATGTAAAGCACGACACGCCGTTGCTGTTCGCACCGTCAGGTGCGAACCATGAGCAGGGTTTGGGGTGGGACCGCGTTTGCGAAGCGCAGCGCAGCAATGAAAGCCCCAGTAGGGCTTTTAAGCGGCAGCGAGGTCTGCGACAGCAGATGGAGGGGCGTTGCCCCGACAAGTTCTACAATTGTTTCCGAATTGTTAAGACGCAAAAAATAAGTAGAGGTGATTCTGCTCATGTAATGGGGTCGCCGTTTGACCCGAACGAAGTTCCTGCCCCTGTTTGTGCAGCGGTGTTGTTCGGCTCGCCCACACAAAGTGTGAGGTCATGGCGCAGTAGGGATAAGCTGTAAAAAGAAGCATGGGCGCCCCCGAAAAGGAGAGCGTCCATGCTTCTTGCTGTATCCGAATGGAGGAGATT
>OIWL01001679.1_pt1 | contig 22106 bp, 19 predicted proteins | sample 1587561 | NCBI WGS metagenome assembly OIWL01 (sample SAMEA3888903, study PRJEB22519) | human gut metagenome | biome: human gut; feature: human-associated habitat; material: faeces | place: Denmark | collected 2010 | reverse complement strand
ATTTGTTTAGACCTCCTTACGGCGATTATGATAATCATGTTATTGTTAAAGCAAAAGAATGTGGTTATTTTACAATACAATGGTCTGTAGATTCTCTAGATTGGAAAAACTATGGTGTTGATGCAATTGTAAATGAAGTTCTTAATAATAAGTCTTTAAAACCCGGCGCCATCATTTTAATGCATAATAGTGCAAAATATACTATTCAGGCTCTTCCTAAAGTAATTGAAGGTTTAAAAGAAAAAGGATATGAGATTGTGCCTGTTTCACAGCTTATTTATACTGATAATTATCATATAGATTCAGAGGGAAAACAAATAAAAAATGAGCAACCGGCTTCTTCCCAATAAAATAGGAGTACCCTCTACGGATACTCCTCTGTTTTATATATTAACGCTAAATATATTTACAATTAAGAAATCTAGCTTAATAATACTAATCATTAACTACTTCTTTTCCCGAGCCTAAAACTTTAATTCCTACAATAGTTCCAATCATAAGAATAATTCCGATAGGAAGTGCAGCCCATCCAATTCCTGCTGCTTTCTGCAATGCTCCTGAAATTATGTATGTTATAAATGAAACTACAGCAACTGTTACTGCATATGGAATCTGTGTAGATACATGATTTGTATGTTCGCATTGTGCTCCTGCCGATGACATAATTGTTGTATCTGAAATTGGAGAACAATGGTCTCCGCAAACAGCTCCTGCCATACATGCAGATATGGCAATAATCATCATTGCAGGATCAGTTTTCTGGAACGCCTGAACAACAATAGGAATAAGGATACCAAATGTTCCCCATGATGTACCTGTTGCAAATGCAAGGAACACCGCGATACAGAATACGATAATGGGGATAAAGACCTGCAAAACGCCTGTGCTGTTTGCCAGAATACCCGCAACGAATACATCCGCGCCCAGAAGCCCTGTGATACCGGACAGTGTCCATGCAAATGTCAGAATCATGATGGCAGGAACCATTGCCTTAAAGCCTTCGGGAAGCGCTTCCATGAACTGATGGAAGGTCAGCACGCGGCGAGGGATATACAGCAAGAAGGTAATCAAAAGTGCCGCAGAGGAGCCAAGCAGAAGGCCTGTAGGTGCAGAGCAGTTTGCAAAGGCATTGATGAAGCTTTCGCCTTCAAAGAAGCCGCCTGTATAAATCATACCGATGATACAGCAGATAATCAGCACAATAACGGGCAGAACCAGATCGATAACCTTGCCGTTGCCCACTACCTCGGATTCCGCCTCTGCACTTGCAAAGGGTCTTGCATCTGTGGTATAGAGATCATTGTTCAGCTGTGCATTTCTTTCATGCTCCAGCATAGGACCGAAGTCTGTATTTGTGATGGTCAGTGTCAGCATTGCTACAATACTCAGCAGTGCATAGAAGTTATAGGGGATAGATCTGATGAACAACTCCAGACCATTCATACCCTCAACTACACCGGCTACTGCCGCAGCCCAGGAGGAAATGGGAGCAATGATACAGATAGGAGCCGCTGTTGCATCGATGATATACGCAAGCTTCGCTCTGGAAACCTTATGCGTATCCGTAACGGGACGCATAACAGAGCCTACGGTCAGGCAGTTGAAATAGTCATCCACGAATACCAGAACGCCCAGCAGGAAGGTGGACAGCAGTGCGCCCTTTCTTGTTTTGATTGCCTTAACTGCCCAACGGCCATACGCCGCAGAGCCGCCTGCCTTATTCATCAGCGCAACCATGATACCCAGAATAACAAGGAAAATCAGAATCCCCACATTGTCGCTGTCGGAAAGCTTTGCCAGCATACCGCCGTCTGTGATATCAGTGAAAATCGTCAGATAGGTCAGCTTGGGGCTGAAGTTCGCATAGAACAGACCGCCGACCACGATACCGATGAACAAAGAGGAATAAACCTCCTTTGTAATCAGTGCCAGAATGATTGCAACCAGCGGAGGCACCAGAGACCATGCGGTTGCATACATATTGCTTGTGTGCTCTGCCGCTTCTGCATCGCCCGCAAAAACGGTTACGGACATGGCTGCCGCTACCAGAACAACCACAAGGAGCGTTCCCAGCCATGCTTTTTTGATGTTGCTTTTTGTTTTCATAACCCTTCTCCTTTCAGAAAATCTTAAATGATAAAAACAGTAATAAAGGAATAAATAAGATGATATCGGTTGTCCCCAAATTTCGGAAACAAAAAAGCCCTGCGCAAAGCGCACGGCATCAGAAACATAAAAATATGCTGAAATTCCGATAGCGCTCCACATCCGTGACAGTACATTACATTTTTTGCAATGTCCCAGCAGCTTCTTCCCTTGGGCAGAAAAAGCCACTTCGGCAACGCCGCCTTTCCCCCCTCCTGCCGCCCACGGCTCTATTGGGAGAGGATACTCATCGTCATTGCACCTCTATCTTCCTTATTTGTTGTCTGACGTTTCCGTCGGACTATTCTTCATTCATAACATACCGAAGCACTAAAGTCAAGCCTTTCTGTAAAAAAGAACAGGTTTTACGGTTTTTTGTTGACTTTTGCGCGAAAACAAGGGCAAACGGTTTTTCTGCGGATACATTCCTTCTTTTGCATCGACAATACACGCCACCCCTGTTTTTTATTCACATATTCGCGCGAATATTGCATAAACTATGTATACAATACACATACACATAGCTTCTATCGGAATTATCAAAGCATTTTTTTGCAGAACGGCAGCAAATTCTATATAGTTCTTGCAGATTTTCTCTCTGATTTTTGTCTATTTTATCTCTCGTATTTTTATTTCTCTTCGTTCTCGCTCTGCAATTCGCTAAAATTGAATAATTATACATATATTTATTGACTTCACCCATAAGGAGTATATAATAAGAATAAATCATCATTACCATGGGGTAATCATTTATTTCGGAAGAAAAAGAAAGGAAGGAACAGCCTGATGAAGCATAAGGTATACATCGACGGGCAGGCAGGCACAACAGGTCTGCAGCTGCGTCAGAAGCTGCAAAATCACAAAGATGTGGAAATCCTCTTAATCAGCGAGGAGCTGCGAAAGGATGAGGCAGAGCGAAAAAGACTGATGAACGAGGCAGAGGTTGTTTTTCTCTGTCTGCCGGATGATGCGGCAAGAGAGGCGGTTAAGCTGGTGGAAAACCCGAACACCTGCATTATTGACGCAAGCACAGCCCACCGCACAGATCCCGATTGGGTATACGGCTTTCCTGAGCTTTCCCCTCTGCATAAGGAAAAAATCAGGCATGCAAAGCGCATTGCCAACCCCGGCTGCCATGCCACAGGCTTTATTGCGGCGGTTTATCCCCTCATTCGGCTTGGTATCATCGGGACGGATTATCCCTTGACAGCGCACAGTCTGACAGGCTACAGCGGCGGTGGCAAGGCAATGATTGCCGAATATGAAGCGGAGAACCGCTCTCCCCTGTTCGACAGCCCCAGACAGTACGGTTTGGGACAGCAGCATAAGCATCTGCCCGAAATGCAGTATGTGACAGGGATTGATACACCGCCTGTGTTCTGCCCCATCGTTGTGGATTATTACAGCGGCATGGCAACCTGCATCCCTCTGATTGCCTCTTTATTCAAAAAGAAGGTGACAAAGGACGAGCTGCTGGCACTGCTGACAGAATATTATAAGGATGCAAAGCTTATCAGTGTCGGCACAGAGGAAACGAACTTCTTGGCATCCAATCCCCTGAGTGATACGAATGAGCTCAAGCTCTATGTTGAAGGGAATGATGAGAGAATGACGCTCATCAGCGTATTCGACAATCTGGGCAAGGGCGCATCCGGCGCAGCAGTAGAAAACATGAATCTTGTATTAGGTCTGGATGAAACGACCGGTTTACTATAAGGAGGAAATACTATGCAAAAGATAAACAGCGGTGTCACAGCACCCAAGGGCTTTCTTGCCGGCGGGGTGCATTGTGGCGTAAAAACAAACAATACCGCAAAAAAGGATATTGCTATCATTTACAGCGAAAAGCCCTGCACAGCAGCAGCGGTTTATACACAGAATAAGGTTTTCGGCGCACCCATCACCGTAACCAGACGAAACATTGCGGACGGCATGGCGCAGGCAGTTGTCTGCAACAGCGGCAATGCGAACACCTGCAATGCAGACGGCGTGGAAAAGGCGGAGAGGATGTGCCTGCTGGCGGCTAAAGAGCTGGGCATTCCCCAGGAGGGCAACCTGGCCGGGCGGCTGTTCGTGTCGTCCGGAGGATATCATTGTAGCCTCTACCGGTGTCATCGGGCAGGTGCTTCCCATCGAGCCCATCGAAAAGGGCATTGCGGCACTGGCTCCCATCATTTCCAGAGAAGGCAATCTGGATGCCGTGCAGGCCATCATGACCACAGACACCAAGCCCAAGGAAGAGGCTTATGAAATCGAGATTGGCGGAAAAACAGTCAAAATCGGCGCAATGGCAAAGGGCAGCGGCATGATTCACCCCAACATGGCGACCATGCTTGGCTTCCTGACCACAGATGCGGCAATCACAACACCAATGCTGCAAAAGGCACTGAAATTGGCAGTCGATGATACCTTCAACATGGTCAGCGTAGACGGCGATACCTCCACAAATGATATGGTTTCCATCATGGCAAACGGCATGGCAGAAAACCCCGTTATCGACAAGGAAGGCGCAGATTTTGATTTATTCGTTGCAGTTGTCAAGGAAATCTGCACCTCTATGGCGAAGAAGATTGCCGGTGACGGCGAGGGTGCAACAAAATTAGTGGAATGTACCGTTACAGGCGCACCGACCATTCCTCTGGCAAAGGCGATTGCGAAATCCGTGATTACCTCCAGCCTGACAAAGGCGGCAATGTTCGGCGCGGATGCCAACTGGGGGCGTATTCTCTGTGCGATTGGGTATACAGAGGGTGACTTTGCCGTAGATACCATTCAGGTGGATATTTCCTCGCCCAAGGGCAGTATTCTGGTCTGCGAAAACGGTGCAGGCGTTGCCTTTGATGAGGATAAGGCGAAGGAAATCCTTCTGGAGGATGCGATACATATTGAGATTGCAATGAAGCAGGGCGATGCAAGCGCAACCGCTTGGGGCTGCGACCTGACATACGATTATGTGAAGATCAACGGGGATTATCGCACTTGATACCATAAAACCGTGGGATTCCATCCCACACCCTGCTTGAATGAAGCCCTCAAGAAAAGCAAAGGAGAAAGGTAATGGAAGATATGAATATAAACAGCGTAAAGGCGAAGGTGCTAACAGCCGCCCTGCCTTATATCCAAAAATACAACGGAAAAACAGTTGTTGTAAAATACGGCGGCAACGCCATGGTTCACCCCCTGCTGAAAAAAGCTGTCATGAGCGACATTATCCTGCTGAAGCTGGTCGGCATCAACATCGTTCTGGTGCATGGCGGCGGCCCCGAAATCAGCAGCATGCTGGAGCGTCTGGATATCCCCTCCAGATTTGTGAATGGTCTGCGGTATACGGATGAGGAAACCATTGAAATCGTGCAAATGGTGCTTTCCGGCAAAACCAACAAGGATTTGGTTTCCCTGATTGAACAGCTGGGCGGCACGGCAATCGGCATGTGCGGCATTGATGCAGGCATGATTCAGGCGAAAAAGCTGGAGGGCGATTACGGCTATGTCGGCGATATCACCCACATCAACACAGAACCCATTGAAAATGCCATTGCGAACGGCTATATCCCCGTTATCGCGACCGTCGGCACGGATTTAGACGGCAATGTATACAACATCAATGCCGACACTGCCGCCGCAGAAATTGCAACAGCCCTGCAGGCAGAAAACATCATCACGCTGACCGATATCCGTGGGCTTTTGCAGGATGTGGATGATCCCGATTCTCTGATTTCCACTGTCACCATGGACGATATTCCCGCTCTGATGGAAAGAGGGATTATCAGCGGCGGCATGATTCCCAAAATCAAGGGTCTGGAGGCCGCAATCAAGGCAGGCGTAAAGAAGGCCGTTATGATTGACGGCAGAATCGAACATTCCATCCTCATCGAAATATTCTCCGATGAAGGGATCGGCACAATGTTTACAAAATAAAAAAGCATGGAAAAAGCACGGAAAGAAGGAATTTCAATGAGCTTTGAAGATATTAAAAAACTGGATGACGCTTATGTCATGCACACCTATGGGCGATACAATTTGGCAATCGACCACGGCAAGGGCGCAATCTGCTATGACCCTGCCGGCAAATCCTATATTGACTTCACCAGCGGCATCGGGGTAAATTCCCTCGGCTTCGCGGATGAAGGCTGGGTTGCGGCAGTCACGGCACAGCTGAATAAATTACAGCATATCTCCAACCTGTATTATACAGAGCCCTGCGTTCTGGCAGCAAAGCTAATCTGCGAAAAAAGCGGCATGAAAAAGGTATTCTTCGGCAACAGCGGCGCAGAGGCAAACGAAGGCGTGATTAAGGCGGCAAGAAAATACTCCTTCCAGAAATACGGTGAAGGCAGAAGTAAAATCGTCGCTCTGGAAAACTCCTTCCATGGCAGAACCATGGCGGCACTTTCCGCAACAGGGCAGAACGTATATCACAACTTCTTCTTCCCCTTTGTGGACGGCTTTGTGTTCGCAAAGGCAAATGACACAGAAGATATGCTTTCCAAACTGACAGACGATGTCTGCGCCGTTATGATGGAGCTGGTGCAGGGTGAAGGCGGCGTTATGCCTTTGGAGAAGGAATATGTGCAGGCAGTTTATGCGGCCTGTCAGGAAAGGGATATTCTCTTTATCGTAGACGAGGTACAGACAGGTGTCGGCAGAACAGGCACCTTCTACAGCTATCAGCAGTTCGGGATTCAGCCCGATTTAGTATCCTCCGCAAAGGGTCTGGGCGGCGGTCTGCCGATCGGTGCGGTGCTGTTCGGTGAAAAAACACAGGATACCCTGATTCCCGGTGACCACGGCTCCACCTTCGGCGGCAACCCCGTTGTCTGCGCCGGTGCGGTTGAGGTGCTGAACCGCATGGATGATACCTTCCTGCAAAACGTAACCGCAAAGGGCAGGCACATGCGCGAGGAAATCGAAAAAATGCCCCATGTGACAAGCGTTGCAGGCATGGGCATGATGCTCGGCATTGAGCTGGATATTGACGTAAAGCCTGTGGTGACGGCACTGATGGAAAACGGACTTCTGGTGCTGACCGCAAAGCACAAAATGCGTCTGCTCCCCCCTCTGAATATTGCGCAGACAGAGCTGGAAAAAGGGCTTTCCATTTTGAAAAACACGCTTGCGGCACTTTGATTTCAAACGTAAATAGGGTATAATGATACCTATCACTGGCATAAAAACCCGACAGGGGTTGGGAAGGGACAGCGTCCCTCGGAAAGAGAGGAACAACTATGAAACATTTTTTGAAGCTGTTGGACTGCACAACAGAGGAAATTTATGAACTGCTTGATCTGGCGGCAACCATGAAGCAGTATGTCAAGGAAGGCAAAGAGCATCATTTCCTGAAGGGCAAAACACTGGGTATGATTTTTGAAAAATCCTCCACCCGTACCCGTATTTCCTTTGAAACAGGGATGTATCAGCTGGGCGGCCATGCGCTGTTTATCAGTGCAAGGGATTCCCAGATTGGCAGAGGCGAGCCCACACAGGATACTGCACGCGTCATGAGCCGTATGCTGGATGGGATTATGATTCGTACCTTTGAGCAGAAGGAAGTGGAAATGCTTGCCGAATACGGCTCCATTCCCATCATCAATGGGCTGACAGACCTGTGTCACCCCTGTCAGGTTATGGCAGACCTGCTGACCATCCGCGAACACAAGGGCAAGCTGGAAGGGCTGACCATGTGCTATATCGGCGACGGCAACAACATGGCAAACTCTCTCATCGTCGGCGGTCTGAAAACAGGCATGAACGTGCAGATTGCCTGCCCCGAGGGCTATCGTCCCGACCCTATGGTAATGGATTTTGCAGCGCAGTATCCCGATAAGTTCTCCATCACAGATGACCCCATGGCAGCCGCAAAGGATGCTGATGTTGTCATCACAGACTGCTGGACCTCCATGGGACAGGAGGAGGAAAAGAAAATCAGAGAAAAGGCATTTGCAGGCTATCAGGTAAATAAAGAGCTGATGGGTGTTGCAAAGGCAGATGCTATGGTGCTGCACTGTCTGCCTGCTTATCGCGAACAGGAAATCACAACAGAGGTTTTCGAGGCGCATGCAAACGAAATTTTCGACGAAGCGGAAAACAGACTCCATGCACAGAAGGCAGTTCTTGTAAAATTACTGGGTTAAGACAAACAAAAAAGGATAAATCTTCATTCCGAAGATTTATCCTTTTTATTATGCCTGATCGCAGAAATCATTCCTTCATATCCGGATTCAGCTCATGCCATTTTCTATGGTGCGCCTTCATGCAGTCAAAGGTTTCCTCGCTCAGGATATGCTCCATCCGGCAAGCATCCTGCAATGCAGTTTTTTCGCTTACCCCAATATCCATCAGCAGATGGGAAATCACACAATGCTTTTCATAGGTACCCTCTGCCAGTGCCTTGCCCTTTTCTGTCAGCACGATACGACCCTTATCCTCTATCTGCACATAGCCCTCCGCCTTCAGCTTTTTCATGGCATTGGAAATGCTGGGCTTGCTGAAGCCCATTTCCAACGCAACATCCACCGAGCGCACAAAGCCTGTTTTCTGATTTAAAACATAAATCGTCTCCAGATAATTTTCCATAGATTCCTGTGTTTTCATACGGGTTCCCCCCTTCTTCTTCTTTCTATATTAACAAAAATAAGTACAATTTACAATATTTTTCTGTTGTTCTTTGTGTTTTGCATACAGCCTTTAAAAAATTCTATGGGTTTGATTGCATTTTTTTATTGATATTTGGTTGAAAATCATGTATGATGTATATAAGAAAAAACGAGAGCGGCAAATCCTTTTTCCGTTCTTGTATTTTAAGTATGCTTGCTTCTGTAGTTTGAGGTTTTTCTCCTAACTTCAAGCTATTTTGAATCAAACTTTTCATCTCTTCTTGTCATTGCTTCCCAAGCGTAAAAAAGCACCCCCTTTATCGTTTTTTTGCGTGGCAATGGCAACCCTTACGCGGCACCTTCTCCCCCAAGAAGGTGCCGTTCCCCTTTTATGCAGAAATGCTCCGCAAAAACTCCACTGAACATTTTTTCATTTTATGCAGAATGAACTGTATTTTATAAATCTTCCCCTTTCTGTCTCTGTGTAGTATGATAAAAGCAATCACTATACAGCATTGATAGAAAAGAGGGTATTTTTATGTACAGAACATTATACAGCCCACAGGGCGGACGCATTATCCTGGATGGACGCGAGGTTATCAATATGGCCTCCAATAACTACCTTGGCCTAGCCAACCATCCTGCCGTTGTTGCTGCCGCAAAGGAGGCTTTGGAAAAATACGGCGTTGCCACAACCGCAAGCAGAAACATCTGCGGCAATTATCCCGTGCATGATGAGCTGGAGGAAAAGCTGGCAAAATTCAAGGGCGTAGAGGCAACACTGGTATTCAACTGCGGCGTAACCGCAAACTCCGGTCTGATTCCACAGCTGGTCGGCAAGGGTGATTTTATCTACAGCGATGAACTGAACCATGGCTCCATCATTGACGGCTGTCGCTTATCCGGCGCAAAAATCAAGGTGTTCCGCCACATGGATATGGCACATCTGGAAGAGCTGCTGCAGGAGCCTGTCGAAGGCAAACGGCTCATCATCACAGACGGCGTATTCAGCATGGACGGCGACCTTGCCCCCCTGCCTAAAATGGCAGATTTGGCAGATCAATACAATGCTCTCCTGGTGGTAGATGATGCCCATGGGGATGGCGTAATGGGCCCTGCCGGCAGAGGTACGGTAGACCATTTCGGTCTGCGCGACCGCATCATCATTGAAACAGGCTCTCTCTCCAAGGCATTCGGCTCCGCAGGCGGCTTTGTGGCAGGCCCGAAGGAGTTCATCGAGGCACTGCGTCCCAAGGCAAGAAGCTTTATCTTCACCGCTTCTCCCATGGCTCCCTGCCTGACAGCGGCAGCAGCAAAGGCTGTAGATCTGGTCATGGAAAATACGGCACTGGTAGATAAGCTGTGGGAAAACCGCAATTACTTTGCCAACCGCCTGAGCAAACTCGGCTTGAATATCGGCACATCCGTCACACCTGTTATCCCGATTATCGTCGGCGATGCCGAAAAGGCGCAGAAGCTCAGTGAAATGATGTATGAACGAGGCGTTTATGCACAGGCCCTGCAGTTCCCCATGGTACCCAGAGGAACCGCACGCCTGCGTACCATCCTTTCCGCAGACCACACCAAAGAGGATTTGGACAAGGTTGTGGATGCACTGGAGGAATGTGCGAAGGCACTTGACTTAATCAGATAAAAACAAAACCCCCTTTGCTGAACGAAATCCGTTCGGCAAACGGGGTTATTTTTATGCCTCATTACTTATTTCTTCCTGCCGAAGAACCGCTTCCCTCCGCTCTGTCTGTTCAGTCCTCAGTTGCTTCGGGCAGGCATGGCGTTAAAGCGAATCACATAAAAAAAGAAGCCCTGAAAAATCAAGGCTTCTTCGCTGCACCCGACAGGATTCGAACCTGCGGCCTTTCGGTCCGGAGCCGAACGCTCTATCCCCTGAGCTACGGGTGCGTAAGGGCTGTGTTTCAGCCCGTTTTTCTATTCTACATGGAATCGTGGAAAATGTCAATTCCTTTCCCCCTGTTTCCTTTCGTCAAAAGCAGCTTCATTTTAAACAATCTCTACCGAAGGCAGTTGCCAGATTTCATCGGCATACTGACGAATGGTACGGTCAGAAGAAAATTTACCGCTCTCTGCCGTATTAAGAATTGCCATCCGCACCCATTTTTCCTCATCGCGGTAGGCTCTGTCGATGTCCCACTGTGCGCGTGCATAATCGGCGTAATCCTCCAGAACGAAGTATTCATCTGCTCTGCCGCCGCAGCCGTTCAGCAGTGCATCGTACAGCTCACGGAACAGATTGGTATCGGGGTCAAATGTGCCGTCAATCAGGCTTGTCAGTGCCATCCGCACCTCCTGATTCATGTTATAGACCATCCAGGGATCATATCCCTCCTGTGTCTTCTGCTGCACCTCTGCCGCGCTCATGCCGAAGATAAAGATATTGTCTCTGCCGACCTCCTCGCAGATTTCCACATTTGCACCATCCATCGTGCCGATTGTCAGCGCACCGTTCAGCATAAACTTCATATTGCCTGTACCGGAGGCCTCCTTGCCCGCAGTCGAAATCTGCTCGCTGACATCTGCTGCCGGAATCATCTTTTCTGCCAGAGAAACACGGTAGTTTTCCATAAATACCACCTTAATCTTACCATGAATGGTCGGGTCGTTATTCACCACATCCGCAACAGCGTTAATCAGCTTGATGATGAGCTTCGCTCTGTGGTAGCCTGCCGCCGCCTTTGCCCCGAAAATAAAGGTTCTGGGTATCATATCCAGTCCGGGGTTCATCTTCAGGTGGTTATACAGCCCAATGACATGCAGGATATTCAGCAGCTGTCTTTTATATTCATGCAACCGCTTCACCTGAATATCAAAAATAGAATCGGGATTGATATCAATCCCCTTTGTTTCCTTGATATATTGCGCCAATGCAATTTTGTTTTCCTTCTTGATTGCCGTAAATCGGCTGCGGAAGGCGGCATCCTCTGCATAAGGCACCAGCTTTTTCAGCTCATCCAGATTGGTAATCCAGCCCTTGCCGATGGTTTCGGTAATCAGCTCTGCCAGCTTCGGATTGGCATGGAGCAGCCATCTTCTCTGGGTAATGCCGTTTGTTTTGTTATTGAATTTTTCGGGATACAGCTCATAAAAATCATGCAGCTCCTGCTTTTTCAGAATTTCCGTATGCAGTGCCGCTACCCCGTTGACAGAATGACTCCCGACGATTGCCAGAAATGCCATGCGAATCTGCCCATCTGCAATGATTGCCATTTTTCTGATTTTATCGGGATTGTTCCCATATTTTTCCGTCAGCTCCAGAACGAAACGGCGGTTGATTTCCTCCACAATCTGATAAATACGAGGGAGCAGGCGGCTGAATAATTCCATCGGCCATTTTTCCAACGCTTCGGACATAATCGTGTGGTTGGTATATGCACAGACCCTTCTTGTAATGTCCCATGCCTGATCCCAAGGCAAATCATTTTCATCCACCAGCACACGCATCAGCTCCGCCACCGCCATGCTGGGGTGGGTATCATTCAGCTGAAATGCCACCTTATCGGGCAGTTCGTTGAAATCAGTATGCTTTTTCTTGAAGCGCGCAATGACACGCTGCACCGTTGCGGAAATGAAGAAATACTGCTGACGCAGACGCAGCTCCTTCCCCTGTATATGCTCATCCGCAGGATACAGCACATCCGTCAGCGTATTGGCAAGCAGCTCCTCCTCCGCCGCCTTCTGATAATTGCCCTCATTGAAGGATTTCAAATCCAGTCTGGTTTTGGGCTTTGCCTCCCATAGGCGCAGGGTATTTACAGTATTATTGCCATAGCCGATGACCGGATAATCATACGGGATTGCCGTTACAGACTGATAATTTTCCTGCACAAAGCGATATTCGCCGTTGCCCTTTTCCACCGCGCGCACATTGCCGCCGAATTTGACCTCAACGGCATATTCGTTCCGTTTAATGCCCCAGGGGTCGCCGTTTTCCAGCCAGTTATCCGGCACCTCGACCTGATAGCCGTTTTCTATCCGCTGCTCAAAGATGCCGTAATGATAACGAATCCCACAGCCGTAAGCCGGCAGGGAAAGCGTGGAAAGGGATTCCAGAAAGCAGGCCGCCAATCTGCCAAGGCCGCCGTTGCCAAGGCCGGGGTCTGGCTCTGCTTCCTCCACCATATTGTAATCAATGCCCAGCTCCGCAAAGACCTCCTTCACCTCATCGAACATTTCCAGATTGATCAGTGCATTGCCAAAGAAACGCCCCATCAGAAATTCCATGGAGAGGTAATAAACCACCTTTGCATCCCTTTCATAATATTCATCATGGGTTTTCATCCACTTATCGGTAATCACATCGCGCACAGCAAACACTGCCGCCTGATACAGCTCCTCAGGCGATGCATTTTCCAGTGTTTTGCGGTACAGCGTTTTCACATTTTCCCGAATGAGCTTCTTCAGTTCCTTTTTTTCAATTCGTTCCATACTAAACCCCCTTAAGGTTTTCTCTATTTCTACAAAAATTTTGTTTTGTATGCTATTCTGTACATTTTCCTTTTCATCATACCAAAAAAAAGAAGGCTTGGCAAATTTCTCCTTTTTTCCGCTACAATAGCGGCGAAAAGAGAAATACTCCCGCAAGAAAGCCACCTGCGCTAAAAAATGCGTTTCGTATGGAAACAGGCTCAGGCAAAATGCCTGCCGAGGCATGATACAGCCCCACGCCGCCCAGAAACGCCAGCGGAAATACGGGAATCTCCCATGAGAAGCAGACCGCCGCCGTCAGAAAAAGAAACAGCGCGCGCCGCAAAAGCACATCCCATGGAAGATATTTCTCTGCCAGAAGCCCTGTCCCGCAGCCTGCCGCCGCACAGCCTGCCGCACCCCAGAACCGCGCCGTACCCATGGCAGGCGGCAAAACTGCAAAGCAGAGCATCGCCAGATAAGCCCCCTCCAAAAAGCAAAGGACAGCAACCGCGGCGTTCCGCCTCTCTGCCGTCCTTATCACCATCAGATACCCCACCAGAAGGAGCACCCAGACCTTTTCCATAAAATCACCCCATCATACCCTCTTAGAAAAAGGATATGGCAGGGACAAAGCCTTCATGCCGCATCAGAGCGCAAAAACAATCCCCACAATGGCACTCAGCACGATATAAAAAATCGGGTGCTTTTTCCATTTATTCGTTGCGAACAGCAGCACCACAAACAGAATACATTCCTCAATGCCGATATAGCAGCCAAGATTGGAAAGCGTTAAATCAGAAAGCGCCGCAGAATGAAACAGCGCCCCAATCAGCACGCCAAAGCCTGCCGCCGCAATCAGCCCCATAACCGCAGGGCGCAGTCCGTAAAACGCATACTCCACATATTTATTGCTGCGGAATTTTTCCAGCACCTTGGAAATCAGAATAATAATGATAACTGAGGGCAACACCAGACCAAAGGTTGCCGCAATGCTGCCGATAACGCCGCTGTGCTGAAAGCCCGTATAGGTTGCCATATTGATGCCCAAGGGGCCGGGGGTCGATTCCGAAACAGCAATCATATCGGGAATCTGCTTCGCGGAAAACCATGGATATTTATCCGCCAGACGGTAGAGGAAGGGCAGCGTTGCCAGACCGCCGCCGATGGAAAACAGCCCAATCTTGAAGAATTCAAAAATCAAAATCAGAAGGCTCATCATTTCTCCTTCGCCTCCCTTCCGCAGGAAACAGCAATGCCGAGAATCGCCGCCGCCAGCACAATCCAGACAGGGGAAATATCCACCCATACGGATACAAGGAAGGAAACCGCCGCAATCACCACACAAAGCTTATCCACGATGGATTTTTTCCGCAGTCCTATCACGGCATTGAGAATCAGCACGCTGACCACAACGCGAATCCCTGCAAAGGCATGCTGCACCACTGCCAGCTCCGCAAAGTTTTTCAGCACTGCCGCAATGAACATCACAATACACAGCGACGGGAACACACTCCCGACCGTTGCCGCAATCGCGCCCGGTATGCCCTTCTGCTTATAGCCGATAAAGGTCGCCGTATTGATAAAAATAACGCCGGGGGTGCATTGCCCGATTGCAAAATAATCCAGCATTTCATCCTCTGTTGCCCATTGGCGCTTTTCCACGACCTCCTTCTGCAGCATCGGCAGCATGGCATAGCCGCCGCCAAAGGTAAAGCCGCCAATGCGTGCAAAAGAAGAAAATAATTCCCACAATTCTTTCATTGCTATCCTCTTTTCTGCTCTTATGTCTCCTGCATTTTCGCCATTCGGTCTGTCGTTGCGAGGGTATCCATCATTTCATTCAAATCGCCATCCATAATGGCATCAATCTTATGCAGTGTCAGTCCAATGCGGTGGTCTGTCACCCTGCCCTGCGGGAAGTTATAGGTGCGGATACGCTCACTTCTGTCCCCTGTGCCGACCTGCGAGCGTCTGTCGGCGGAAATTGCCGCATCATGCGCGCGCCGCTCCCGTTCATATACACGAGCATACAGCACCTTTAATGCCTGCTCCTTGTTCTTGAGCTGCGATTTCTCATTCTGACAGGAAACCACAATCCCCGTCGGGATATGCGTCATCCGCACCGCAGAATCCGTTGTATTGACACACTGACCGCCGTTGCCCGATGCACGGAACACATCCACGCGCACATCGTTCATATCAATATGCACATCGACCTCCTCCGCCTCCGGCAGCACTGCCACCGTCACCGTTGAGGTATGCACGCGCCCGCCGCTTTCCGTCACCGGCACACGCTGCACACGATGCACGCCGCTTTCGTATTTCAAACGAGAATATGCTCCCTCGCCCTTTATCATAAAGGAAATTTCCTTAAAGCCACCAAGGTCGCTCTCGCTCGTATTCATAATTTCTATCTTCCATTTTCTCCGCTCTGCATAGCGCGCATACATGCGGAATAAATCCCCTGCAAACAATGCTGCCTCATCGCCGCCTGCGCCGCCGCGGATTTCCATGATAACATTCTTTTCGTCATTGGGGTCCTTAGGAATCAGCAAAAGCGTCAGCTCCTGTTTCAGCGTTTCCGCCTTTTCCTTGTTTTCCGCCAGCTCCTCCTTCAACAGCTCCCGAAAATCCTCCTCCTGCTTTTCCTCCAGCATGGCAAGGCTTTCGGCAATCCCTTCCTTCGCCTGTTTATACTCCCGATATTTCTCCACAATGGGAGTCATATCGCTGTATTCCTTCATCCGCTTGCGCCATTCTGTCTGATTGGCAATCACGTCGGGGTCGTTAATCTGTTCCGCCAAGTCCTCATATTTTGTCTCGATTTCCGCCAAACGGTCTAACATTTTTATGCCCCCTCCTTCTTTCCTGTATATCTCCCAAAGGCAACCCTGTCCAGTCCTGCCAGGTCCTGCCGGATGCCGATTTCCGTATAGCCAAAGTCTGCCAAAAGCGTGCGCAGGGCTTCGCCTTGGTCATAGCCAATCTCAAAAAAGAGCCATCCGCCCTCCTTCAGCCATGCTCTGCCCTCTGCCACAATCGCACGGTAAAAATCCAGACCGTCCGCACCGCCATCCAGTGCATTGATGGGTTCAAAGTCCTTCACTTCCGTCATCAGCCCTGCGATATCCTCCTTGGGAATATAGGGCGGATTGGAAACAATCGCATCCAGCTGTCCTCTCCACTGCGCAGGTATATTTTGAAATAAATCACTCTCATAAAACGAAATTTCCGCATGGTTTGCCGCCGCGTTTTTCGTTGCATAGCCTAACGCCTTCCGGCTGATATCCACCGCCAGAACATGTTTAAATTTCCAGTAATGGGACAGGCTGACAGGAATACAGCCGCTCCCCGTCCCGATATCCAGAATCGTCCGCAGTGGTTCTGTCTGCTGCTTCTCCAGAATGGTTTCCACAAGAATTTCCGTATCCCCTCTGGGAATCAGCACGCCCTCGCCCACAGAAAAGGGAAGTCCCATGAACTCCCATGTGCCAAGGATATACTGCGTCGGGCGACCGCTCTCCCGTTCTGCAAGAAAGCCTTCATACTGCATTGCAGCCTCCGCAGAAAGCGGCTCCTCTCCGCGCAAAAATAAAGCCGTTCGGTTCAGACCGACAGCTTTTTCGAGCAGCAGCTCTGCTTCAACGGCGTAGGCATCCTTTCCTGCCGACCGCAAACGCTGCTTCCCCTCGCGCAATGCCTCTGCAATGGTTTTATTCCTCAGGCTCATCTTCCAGAACCCCTTTCATTGCCGCAATGGCACATTCTATCTGACTTGCATCCGGCTCTGCCGTTGTCAGCTTTTGCAGACAAAGTCCCGGCGCACTGACGATTTTCACGAAGCTGCTTTCTGAATTGCCCGCCCAGCGGATAACCTCATAGGAAATCCCCGCAATAAACGGCACAAGGCAGATTCTTGTAATCAGCCGCAGCCAGAATACATCCGTCCGAACGAAGAAAAACACAATCATGGAAATCAGCATCACGAACAGCAGAAAGCTTGTGCCGCAGCGCTTATGCAGCCTTGTGCAGGGGCGTACGTTTTCCACCGTCAGCTCCTTGCCGCTTTCAAAACATGCAATCGTCTTATGCTCTGCGCCATGGTATTGGAATACGCGCTTAATCTCCTTCATACGAGAAATCAGCCAGAGATAGCCAAGGAAAATCGCAATACGAATCAAGCCTTCGATAATGCCCAGTGCCCATGTCGGCACAAGGGTTTTGAATAAATTCCCGATGGCAACGGGCAGCACAAAAAACAGCCCCATGCCCAGAAGCAGGGAAATGAATACGCTGAAATAAATCAGAATATCGTTGATTTTATCCCCAAGCTTGTCCTTCAGCCATTGCTCAAAAGGGGAAAGCTCTTCCTCCTCCCAGCCCTCGCCTGCAATTTCCGCAGAACGCATCAGTATTTTCGTACCGGTAACAAGGGAATCCACAAACGCCGCCATGCCGCGGAAAATAGGGTATCTGAACAGCCCTTTTTTCCCTAGGCCGCCGACAGGCTTCTTTTCCACAACAATTTCCCCTTCGGGATTTCTCACTGCCATTGCATATATCTTTTTTCCGCGCATCATAACGCCCTCAATGACCGCCTGACCGCCGATGTTAGTTGGTCTTTTTCTATCTGACACAGAATCATCTCCTTTTAACAGGTACTTATTATAGCATATCAAACGCGTTTAAGCAAAACGCTTTTATTGACAGAATCACTTTCTTTTGCTATCATGAAGATAAGAAAAGGATTATCGCTTTTGGTCGGGCGGTCAGTCCTTATAGTATGTAACCATAGCGTCTAGCCGTCTAACCTCACATGTTAGGCGGCTTTGCTATTTTTTCGGCATAACACACAGAGTAATAATACCGATGATTACAAGACAAAACTGAAATAAGCCTTCGTATGTAACCATAGCGTCACCTCCCCTCAGAGAGAGTGACTGAACCGCCAAGCGATAATCCATTCCTACAGCATACCATACTTTTCTTTTTTCGACAATCTTCCTGCATGAAAAAAGAGCGAAGATCCTGCGACCTCGCCCTTTTTATATTCTGTCTTGATTTTTTGCAGTTCTGCAATCCGAAAAGAATTACTTTCTGCCGTATTTCTTGTTGAACTTTTCAACTCTGCCGCCGGCTTCCAGAAGCAGCTTCTGGCTGCCTGTGTAGAAGGGATGGCATTTGGAGCAAACTTCGACTCTGATTTCGTCCTTTGTAGAACCTGTTACAAATTCATTGCCGCAGTTACATCTTACTTTTACCTGTTTGTATTCGGGATGGATACCTTCGCGCATTTTCTTTCACCTCATTTTTCGTATTTGTTGATCAATAATCTACGTTATTTAAAGACAACATGAGCATTATAGCATATTTTTTTCGGCTTGGCAACTGCAATTCCCCGAAAAATCAGCATTTTCCGTATTCTTGAGAGATTTATCCAAAAACCGAGGTTATTTTTCATGCAGACCTAACGTTTTTTCCCAAACGTGCAGCCGCTCCATGAATTCCTTGTTATTTTTGGACTTGCGCATCAGGTCAAAAAAGCCTTCAATCATATCCGTATGATTCAGCTGTGCCGCCATCCGCCGCAGGGCATAATTACACTCCAGCTCCTCAGGGGTAAACAGCTTTTCCTCTCGTCTTGTGCCAGATTTCATAATATCCACCGCAGGGAAGATTCTCCGCTCTGCCATGCGCTTATCCAGCACCAGCTCCATGTTGCCGGTGCCCTTGAATTCCTCAAACACAACCTCATCCATTTTGCTGCCCGTATCCACAAGCGCAGTTGCAAGAATCGTCAGACTTCCGCCGTTTTCAATATTTCTGGCTGCGCCAAAGAACCGCTTCGGCATATACAGCGCCGCGGGGTCCAGACCACCGGACAGCGTTCGTCCGCTTGGCGGAATCGTCAGGTTATACGCACGCGCCAAACGAGTAATGCTGTCCAGCAGGATAACCAGATCCTTCCCCTGCTCCACCATGCGCTTCGCGCGTTCCAGAACCATTTCCGTTACCTTTTTATGATGCTCCGGCTCCTCGTCAAAGGTAGAATACACAATCTGCACATTCTCCCCTTCGATGGAGCGTTGAATATCCGTTACCTCCTCAGGGCGTTCATCAATCAGCAGTACAATCAGATGCACTTCCTTATGGTTGCAGGTGATTGCATTTGCTATCTTCGTCAGAAGGATTGTTTTCCCGACCTTCGGCGGTGCAACAATCATCCCTCTTTGCCCTTTGCCGATAGGCGCAATCAGATCAATGATGCGACCGGAAAGTTCTCTCTGCACTGTTTCCAGCTTGAGCTTCTCCTCAGGATAAATGGGTGTCAGCTCCTCGAAATTCGGGCGATGAATCGCAAGATACGGCGCATCTCCATTGACCGTCTGCACATAAACCAGACCGCCGACCTTTTCGCCTTCTCTGGCAGGGCGTACATTCCCCATCACTCTGTCGCCTGTTTTCAGATTAAATCTGCGAATCTGCGCCGGAGAAACATACACATCATGTGCGCCGGGCAGGCAATTTTCCGCACGCAGAAACCCATACCCATCCGGCAGTACCTCCAGAATCCCCTCTCCCAATTCCTCAAAAAACTGCTTTTCCCTTTCCGTATGCTCCTGCGGAGCTTCGGTTTTTTCATCGAAATTTCTGTGAGAAAAGTCGGAAGCAGCCGACCGAGGTACAGAATCATTTTTCTGCACCTCAGAGGACTGCTCAATTTTCTCAATCAATTCCCTTTTCTTCAAACCGGAAATGGCAGGAATCCCCAACTCCTTCGCCATTTTTCTCAATTCCACAAGAGTTCTTTTCTCCAAATCGCTCATGCTACACTCCTGTTCTTACTGTGGGATTTTAATTACTGTGCCGGGCGCTAAGGTATCGTTCTCCTTCAGGCCGTTGGCATCCAGAATCTTCTGATATTCTGCGCCATTGCCAAGCTGGCTCTGGGCAATTGTCCACATGGTATCACCGTCTTTTACAGTATATTCCTTCGTGCCAGAGGATGTGGATGCGGTGTCCTTTTTGGTGTCCGTTTTTGTGTCCGCTTTGGTGTCCGCAGTATCAGAATTGCCTGTCGTTTTGGTGTCCTTACCGTCCAGTTTTTCCTGCAGCTGCATATTTTCCAACTGCATATCCTCGTATTTCTGTTTATAATCCTGAGACTGTGTCAGCTGGTTCTGTACCTCCTCCAGCTTACTGCTCAGGCTGACGGTACGGAAAATGAGGAAAATAATCAGCACAACGGCAACCACGCCGAGAATCATCGGCAGCTTTCCTCTGCCTCTGCCGTAATCGTCATAATATTCATCGTCATAGAGGCTGTCGAGGTGCTCCTGCTTTGCGCGCTCCTCAAAATCCATATCCTCATAACGGGGGCGATAATCTCTTTCCTCCATGCCCATATCGTCAAAGGGTTCTCTTTCCTTCTTATGCTTTTTCTTTTTGCCATGATGCTTCGCGGGGGCAGCGGTCTGCAAGGTAACCTCCTCCACGATTTTGGATTTCTTACGCGCGGGCAGCACGCTTACATACTGAATCCCATCATCATAATCATCCTGATTCATTGTATTCCCCTTCGGGGCGGAAGTATGCGCGCTTTCCGCATTTCTTGCGCGGCGGGAAACGTAACGGGTAGGGTCGCCCTCCTGCTGGGGTGCGCGGCTCACCTCGTTAATCTCGTTGCCGACCTGCTGCATCCTCGCCTCCTTGACCTCCTCCACGTCCTCGCGTCTCTGAGGGCGGCGTGCGCGGTAGGCGGTTGCCTCAAGGTCGTCATTCTTGCCCATGAGGGGGTGCGTCTGCATGAGGATATCCACAACCTCCTTCGGCAGGTCGTTATATAAATCCTCATAATAGCCCTTATCTGTTTCGCTCAGACCCTCCGAGCCTGTTTTATTACCGATTTTATCATCGCTCATGTGATTCCCTCCAAAAAAAATATATCCTTTGAAAATAAAACATTTTCACACAAAAATCGCATTTTATCTAATATATTTTACAGGTTTATTGGCGCAGTGTCAACCAAAGCGGCAAAAATTCAAGAAATTGTAAGAAATTGGGGTGTTCATAAAAAATTCAAAACTTTGGCGGCAATCCCCTCTTTACATCCGGCGCAGGATTGCATATACTATAGTAATAAATTGACCGTTTCCGCATCATGCCCCGCAAAACGGGAAAAAGGGAGTGATAGCATGAAAATAGAACGGATAAGCGAAAATCAGCTGAAGCTGACCCTGACAAAGGCAGATTTAGCGGAAAGAAAAATCAAACTGGAGGATCTGATTTCCCCTTCGGAGCGCACGCAGAAGCTGTTTCGGGATATTATGGAGCAGGCGTTGGATGAGGAGGATTTCATTTCGGAAAACACACCGCTGATGGTAGAAGCGATCCCTTCGGGGGGCGATGGTATCATGATCATCGTGACGAAGGTGAACAATAAAGGGAAACACGCGGACGAGGATTTGCGCCGCTGGAAAAAGAAGCCCATGGATACACTGGCGCATGAGGAGGAAAAAAATTCGGATATTCTGATTTATTCCTTCCCTTCTCTGGATGATGTGATTGGCGTGAGCCTGCGTCTGGATGGCGTGTTCAAGGGCGAAAGCGCGGTTTATAAGAATGATGGGAAGTATTTCCTTGTGATGCAGGGGGATACATACACCACGGAGGAAACCGCAGAGGATGCGGAGCGGATTTTGAAGGAATACGGTCAGAAGCACATTTCCACGCCACTGGCGAAATATTATCTGCTAGAGCATGGGGAAGCACTGCTTGCGGAGCAGGCGATAAAGGCGCTTGCGAAAACCTTCCGCTAAAGAAAATAAGACCTACAAAAGGTGCGCCCAAATAAAAAACCATGAATTCTAAAATGCTGAAAGCTACGGCTACTGCGTCAGTTCCCCTTGACAGCCTAAGTCAAAG
>OIWL01001677.1_pt1 | contig 22118 bp, 20 predicted proteins | sample 1587561 | NCBI WGS metagenome assembly OIWL01 (sample SAMEA3888903, study PRJEB22519) | human gut metagenome | biome: human gut; feature: human-associated habitat; material: faeces | place: Denmark | collected 2010 | reverse complement strand
AAAGCCGGGGCTAATACTTCAATTATTTTAGGACATTTTCAAAAACGCTTGACAGCCGCCTGTGGCAAAATCATTCCCTTCATCTCTTCTGCTTCATCAGTTCACGCAAAGCTGCCAGAAAAATATCCAGCTCTTCATCTGTGCATTTGTTCATCAGCAGGTTGATTTCATTTACACGTTTTGCATGGCCGGTAGACTGCGTTTCCATAAGCATGGCATCCATGGAAAAATTCAGTACATCCGCAAGGGAAAACAGTACATCTACGGAAGGTTTCCTGTGTTCACTTTCGATGTGTTTCATATGTGTGGGACTGATATTGATCGCTTCTGCCAACTGCTCCTGCGTCATCTTATTGTCCATTCTCGCCTGTCGGATCGTGTCTCCTAATAATCCGTCCTTCATTTGTATTCCAACTCCTTTTTTGAAAAGGATACGTGGATAATTGAAGGTTGGAAATCATCTTTAAGAGATTTATTATTCTCTCAGAGAGATCTGTTTGTTATCTGTCATCTGCGATTTTCCGCTGTACGGATCTGTACCAGAATAATAATTTCAAGTATTGGTATTGCAACTGCTGCAATGAGAATAAGCGGATTTGTGGATAATCCAAGAGTTTTCTGAATCCAGTCTGCCAGCGGCCGGATCATTGACTGCGTCAGGGATGAGGAAGCCCGGTAACCATAGCTGTACCCCAGGCCAGCCTCTTCAAACAGCTGTTCTATGTAAGATGAGAAATCATTTCCATATCCATACATACCATTGGTAATTCCACGGGCCGTTGCCGCAAGCGCCAGAGACCAGATAAGGGTCAGCAGTTTCCGGAAAGCAAGGAATCCCAGTCCAACCATGGAATAGATATAAGTTGAAATACCGTTTCTTCCCCCTTTAGCTGCTTTCGACAGATCTTCTACCGTTTTTCCCAGTGTTCCATAATAAGCCAGTGTAATCAGAACCACCACTAAACAGCCAATGGCCCAGCCGATCGCAATTCCCGTATCATAAGCCGCCCACGCAATTGCACCTCCCACTGTAACCGCCAAGCCAAGAAGTGTAATTCCTACAATTTTTATTATCATAATGACAAACACCATTGTAAATCCGGCGGAACTGGGGCTGTTGGTTTTTACGGAACTGTACGCCATCCAGATTCCGGCGCAGGTCAGAATACTGAAAATGCTGAAAAATATCTTGAATATGGAAAATCCGGAAAAAATATCATATACCAGAAGCAGCGAATACAAAATCGCAAATGCCAGAAACAGATTTCCGCCAATCACAGCCAAACCGTTTCCAGTGCCCTGTACAGCAACTGAACCACTGTTTCTGTACGTCCTTATCTGGCGCTGTCTCATCCAGCCCGGCTGTTCTGTCTTTCCCCAGAAAATGCTGTAAAACGTGTCACTCTCCTCAAGAAACATCAGAACAACACCCAGTATTATCAACATATCCAGAGAAGGGGAAAAGCTTGTAATTCCTATGGAATATCTGTAAAAAAACAGTATTCTGAATATGGAAATCCACTGTGTTAGCAATGAAAGAACTATGGAAGATCCTGTCATAATAAAAATTTTGGAGGAATTTTCCTGAAGATACTCTTCCTCCAGAAACAGGGCGCCGGCAACTGCAGCTCCCGCAACCAGCTCTATAATATTCCATCCAGAAAAATAATATCCCATACTCAGCTGCACCAGACAGAGCAAAATTCTTCCAACTGTACTGGAAACGCCGTAAATAATTACATACATCCACTCTCTGTGATATGCATAAACAATAACCATTCCTGTTGCAAATGCCTCCAGAAGCTGCAAAAGCCAGGAAAACGGAAAATAAATTCCTGCTGCATAAGTAATCCAGGTAAGCTGAAATGGAAGAATTGCAATAAGAAGTGCAATAATATTCAGGCTGGTCAGATTCTTTGCTCTTTGTTTTTCATTTGTTGTATCCATACAATCTCTTCTTTCTTTTTCATACATTCTGTCTTCATCAGGAAGATTAAAAATTTTCTCTCTGACCCTTAATCAGATATCCTTATAATAGGATGGCGAAATTACATCATACTCTCTGCAGGAACAGCCATTTTCATAACTGTCACAACAGTCACAGTTAGAACAATACATGTGGGCATCACTGATATAGAATAATCCGCCATACTGCATGGACGTCCGCTGATTTTTGGATTTCTTTTTGCTGTTATCATAGTACGCTCCGTTGGGGATCATCATGTTCTCCGGGGAAAAACCGCTGAAGTCAAAGAAATGGGATTCTGTTCCATGATGAGGTACCTTGATACACCAGTAATGCTCATGAAGCGGAATCTTTCCATCGTAGTTCTCTACAATCATCTTCATATACTGTGGCTGTACGTCACCGGTAAACAGAAGGTTCAGTTCACCATCGCTGGTATTCTGGAATGCCAGGCTGATCTTATGACGGAACTGCCGCAGGGAATGCCCCTGTTTTTCCGCACTTTCCAGAAGTGCCTGAAATTCTTCTGTCGCCTGTAATTCACGGAATTTCTTTTCCAGCTTTTCCGGTCTGAGACGGCGCATTTTTTCTTTTTCAACATCTTCCAAAGCTTTCTCTTCGCTGTCAAACTCCAATTTTATCTGCGTATGCTCCGCAGAAGATTCTCCGTTCTCCTGCTGTTCTGTAACTTTCTCCTCATCCTCGTCTGCCGATGAAAGTCCGGCTTCTTTTTTATCTTCTGTCATGGACAGAAACAGCTCTCTTACTTCCTCCGCAATGTTCACAAGCTCTGTCATTGCATTTTCGTGATTCTCGATCAGAGAATTAAATACCTCCTCTGTCTCCCGGCTGACTTCACTGACATCCGGCCAGAGTGCTGTATATTTTCCTTCAAATTCTGAACCTCTGGATAAAAGATCGATCTTTACCTTTCTGGCACAAAGGGCTTCTGCCAGGGCAAAAAGGCTGACACGTCTTCCCGGAAGGCTGGCTTTTTTGGTCACATCCGCAAGGAGCAGAAGTGCCAGTGTGTATTTCATTTCCGGACCGGAAAACACATCAGGAAGATAGATTTTTTCAAATTCGTAGGCATCTCTCCGATAACGCATCATATAAAGAAGTCCGGAAACATGATCCGGATGAAAATGTGTCAGAAGAAGATTTTTTTTGCGGATGGTGGTAAGGTCTGAGATGATCACGTCAAAAACTTCTCTGCGCGGCCGTCCTTCGATCTTGCTGTTGGCTGCCCCGAAATCCACAAGCAGGCTGCTTTTTCTGTCACGAATGCAGAAACAGTCCCCGAATCCTACATTGTACATTCGTATTCTCATTTGTTTTTCCTCTCTCAGAACCAGATCTGCATATCATACCAGGTTGCTCCGCCGTGGCAGGAGTCTGCAACGCCCAGTTTCTTCAGTCCGTGGCTCTCATAGAATGGAATCATATGCTCCTTACAGGTAAGGATCAGGGCTTTTTTTCCACGCTCTTTCGCAAGGTTCTTGAAGTATTCCACAAGTTCTCCGGCGATTCCCTGATGACGGTATTCTGGGATCACGTTCAGTCCGAATACGGTCTGGATCTCTCCGTCTTTTTTGTGAAGAGTGATATCATGATAAAATTCGTCCGGAAGTACCGGTTTATCTGTGGTTCCTCCGTTGATAAATCCTACGATCTGATCGTTCTTTACCGCTACTACAAAGTTCTCCGGGAATGCTCCCATACGGTTCACAACGTCCTCATGACTTGCTGCCTCCGCAGGCGGGAAACAGATTGCCTCGATTTCTGCCAGACGGTCTGCCTCCTTTGGATCTGCAAGTCTGATCTGTAAATTTTCTGCCATTTTTTGTGGTCTCCTCTATATTATTTATTCCGTTTTCATCCGGTTTTGATTCTTTTTTAATTATATCGGGTGAGGGAAACTGCGTCAACGTGTAACATACAAAAAAGCCCTCAGTATTCGCACTACTGAGGGCTTCATTCTTTCGTCTTTGTATGCGGCATCACAGCACTGACTCGATCAGCCGCTTCGTATACTCCGTCTTCGGATTTTCAATGATCTCTTCCGGTGTTCCTTCTTCTTCCACATGTCCGTCATGCATCACGATCACCCGGTCGCAGAACATCTGAACAAGGGCCAGGTCGTGGCAGATAAAAAGGAAGGACAGCTGTTTTTCTTTTTTAAGCTTCATGAGAAGCTCCATGATCTGTTTCTGTACCGTCACATCCAGGGCACTGGTTGCCTCATCACAGATCAGAACTTTGGGTTCTACAGCCAGGGCTCTGGCAATGGCCGCTCTCTGACACTCCCCTCCGCTGACCTGATGAGGATAACGGTCTGCATATTCCGGAGTCAGGCCGCAGGTAAGAAGAAGTTTTTCCACACGGTTCCTGGTTTCCTTCTTACTTATCCCCATATTCCGGAGACTTTCCCCGATTCCGTCCCCAATGGTGCACCTGGGATCAAAGGATTCTGCCGGTGTCTGAAAAATCATCTGCATTTCCCGGTAGATTTCCCGGAGATTTTTTCCCCTTGCATGTGTGATATTCTTTTCCATGAGAAAAATTTCTCCGGCGGTGGGTTCTGTCAGATGTGTGATCATCTTCGCCACAGTGCTTTTTCCTGAGCCGGATTCACCTACGATTCCTAATACCTCCCCCGTTTTCAGAGAAAAGCTTATGTCTTCTACAGCCGTGAAAGATTTTTTACCGGTGGTGAAGCTTTTTTTCAAATGATGTACTTCCAGAATATTTTTATTTTCTGCCATCATCTGCCTCCATTTCCGGTACCTGTACGTTTCAAACGAGGTACCGAACTCATAAGCTCTTTTGTATAGGGATCCTCCGGATCTGTCAGAACCTGAGCTGTTTTTCCGTATTCCCTCACCTTTCCGTTTTTCAGTACCAGAACCTTATCTGCCATTTTTTCCACCACACCAATGTTGTGTGTGACAACGATCATGGCTGTTCCGTATTCCTCACGCATCAGCAGCATTTCCTCAACTACCTGTTTCTGTATGGTTACATCCAGGGCACTGGTAGGCTCATCTGCCAGAAGAAGCGACGGATTCTGCAGCATGGAAATACAGATTCCCACACGCTGATTCATACCGCCGGACAATTCAAATGGGTAGCTTTGCAAAACACGTTCCCCATCCTTGAGGCCAATCTTAGCCATCATCCGGACGGCACGCTCCGCACATTCCTTACGGCTGATCCTTTCATGCTCCCACATACTCTCATAAATCTGATCGCCCACGGTGCGGATGGGACAAAGGGCTGCTCCTGAATCCTGAAAGACCATGGCGATCTCAGGGCCCAGAAGTCTGCGTAATTCTTTTTCCTGCATATCCACTACATTTTTTCCTTTGTACCAGATATCTCCTTCTGTCACCATGCCTTCGTTTCCCAGAAGTCCCATGACTGCCTTGATGATGGTGCTTTTTCCGCTTCCGGACTCTCCTACCACTCCCAGGATCTCTCCTTTATTCAGTTTCAGATCCACATCTTGTACAACCGGTTCTCCGTTGTAACAGATCGTCACATGCTCAAGCTTCAACAATGATTCCATCTTATTTCACTTCCAGATCTGCCGTGATCTCGTAATAATCACATGGGTGAGCAGTCAGCCCTGATACATTTGACTTTGACACAAGCCCCATGTTCAGATGAGAAACAAAGAAATACGCATCATCATCCAGAATGGTCTGCTGTGCTTCCACAGCAAGCTTACCTCTCTCATCTGTATCAAAGGTCTCATGCAGCTTCGCTACGATATCATCAAGATCCGAATTGCTGTATTTGCCATAATTTTTGGCAGCATCAGATACAACTGTACTTGTGAAGAAATATTCCGGATCACCGGTAGGTGCAGTTGTAAGCGAGCTTACATATACATCAAATTCTCCATTCTTTGCATACGTCGCATGGTCTGCTGTATTGTTGACATCGACCTCAATTCCGATGTCCTTTAAAGTGGACTGTGCATATTCTGCAAGCTTAGGCTGTTCCAGACGGGTCGGATAGGTCAGCCATGTGATGGACAGCCTCTTTCCGTCCTTATCTGCATAGCCATCTCCATCCGTATCTGTCCATCCGGATTCTTCCAGAAGCTTTTTCGCCTCTTCCGGATCATAGGACGGTGCCTTTACTGCATCGTTTCCATAGGAAAAGCTGCTTGGGAAGGCTCCCACTGCCGGAACACCTCGTCCTTCCATGATCACACTGCAGAAGCCGTCCTTATCGATTCCCATCTCAATGGCTTTTCTCACATTCTGATCCTGCATCAGTTCAGACTTCATATTAAACTGTCCGAAGAAACAGCGGCTTGTTGCCACAGAGCTGATCTGATAGTCCGGATTTCCGTCAAAAAGCGCATAGTTATCATACTGAAGTCCATAGGTTCCCTGTATATCCCCTGTCTGCAATGCTGCTGTCAGGGCACTTCCGTCTGAGAAGGATTTTACGATAACGTTGTCTACCTTTACATCTCCGCCCCAGTAATCCTCATTTTTTACCAGCTTGATCTCTGTTGGGGATACCTCTGTTGCAACATAGGGGCCTGTTCCTGCCACATTTGCAGAGCCGCCCTCTCCCTGTACACCATAATCCATATCAATGATGGCACCATACGGATCACCGAGGTAATTGATCAGTGCCGGACATGGTTCGGAAGTATGGATCGTTACTGTCATTCCATCTGCTTCGATCTTATCGATCTTCATATCGTAAGGTGCACGGTCATGGTTTGCGATCAGATCCTCCAGACATTCCTTTACCGCTTCTCCGTCCATGGTTCTTCCGCTGGAAAATTTCACACCATCACGAAGGGTGATCTTTACTGTATTATCGTCTGTAAATTCATAGTCTGTAGCAAGCCATGGCTCTACCTCCATGTTGTCATTGTACTTAAACAGTGTTTCTCCTACGCCATAACGAAGACAGCTCCATCCGGAATAATTGTCGTGAGGGTTTAATCCTGCATCTCCCATTTCTTCACTATATCCGGTAGTTCCGTAAACAAAGGTAGTTCCTTCACTCTTTTCTTTGCTTTTTGCTGCTGCCGAAACTCCTGTCATGCTCATGACCATTGCCGCTGCAAGCACTGCTGCCAGAATCTTTTTCTTCATAATCTCCGCTCTCACTTTCTCTGTTATGTTTATTTATAAGTGCCTGTTATCCTTTTCTCCTGTTTCGTTCCTTCGGATCCATATAATCCCGGATCGTATCTCCCAGAAGATTAAAGATCATTACCGTAATAAAAATCGCCATTCCCGGCGCAAGTACCATCCACGGTGAAATCTGCAGCATACTTCTTCCATCGTTGATCATACTTCCCCATTCTGCCATTGGAGGCTTTACACCAAGTCCGAGAAAGGAAAGTCCTGCCAGCTCCATCATCATGGTTCCAATATCAAGAACTGACGTAACAAGTATGGGGCCTGCAATATTTGGAAGGATATGTTTGAGCAGAAGCTTTCCTGTACTGCTTCCGGAAAGCTTCGACGCCATAAGATATGCAGAGTCCTTCTGAGTCAGGGTAAGCCCTCTGGCAAGTCTTGCAAACTTCGGCCAGCTGATCACCGCCAGAGCAATAATGGCATTTTGGATACCGCCTCCCAGAACACCTGCTACTGCCAGGGCAAATACCAGTCCCGGAAAAGCCAGGAACAGATCGGAGATACGCATCAGAACGGTATCGGCTTTGCCGCCCTTCCAGCCACAGAAAATACCAATAGCCGTTCCCGCCACAGTGATCAACGCAACCAGGAGCAGCGTTGCATAAATACTGGTCGTACTTCCTATGATCACACGGGAAAGCATATCTCTTCCATAACGGTCTGTCCCGAGCAGATGCTCCGGTCCCGGCGGTTTCTGGGCAAGTGCCAGATCCTGGGCATAAGGATCATAAGGGCAGAGATATTTTGCAAATGCCGCTACAAACAGAAGCAATGCTGTAAGCACAAGAAAAAAGACAAGCTTTGCTTTTGTATGATTTTTCCGGATCTTCTGCTTCCGGACTGTGATATTATTTTTTCCACTCATGCTCTGTCACCTCCAAGTCGTACTCTCGGATCCAGATAGTGGTAAATAATATCTGTTACCAGATTTACCAGAACATAAATAACCGCCATCCAGGCCACATAAGCCTGGATGATCGGATAGTCACGCATGGTGATCGCATCTACCGCCAGTTTTCCGACACCATCCCACATAAAGATATTTTCCACAATGGCAGTTCCTCCCAGAAGATTGCCGATGGACAGAGCCAGCAGTGTGATGATCGTCAGCATGGAAGCCTTCATTACACTCTTCCAGATGATCACACGACTGCGAATCCCTCTTGCCCGGGCTCCGGTCACATAATCCTTATTCAGTTCTTCAAGAACCGTGGCACGCACCTGTCTGGTATATTTTGCAGCCATGGAGATCGCCAGTGTCAGTGTCGGCAGAATGATACTCTGTCCGAGATCTGTATTTGTGACTACCGGTAAAACGCCCAGCCTGATGGACAGAAAATACATCAGGACCATGGCAGCAAAAAAATTCGGCATGGAATTGCCGATAAAGCTTAAAAATCTTATTAGATAATCTACCCATTTGTTGTGCTTTACTGCTGACAGGATTCCCAACGGGATCGCAAGAACAATTGTAAGAAGGATCGATGACAGAGTCAGCATCATCGTTGCCGGAAGCTTTGAAATAAAGGTTTCATAGACATCTTTGTGAGACACATAGCTCTCTCCCATATCTCCGGTTACCATTCCCGCAAACCAGGTAGCATATTGTACAAGGAATGGTTTATCAAGGCCATATTCTGCCTTTGCCTTATCAATGACCTCCTGGGATACTGCAGAGCCTGCATTTTCATACATATAAGTTACTGCATCTCCGCCGGCAAGCCGCATCATGGCAAAAGAAAGAAATGTGATCCCGATCAGGACCGGGATCAGCTGCAGCAACCGTTTTATTATATATTTTCCCATATTTTCCTCTCCGCACTTTGTTTCTCAGTATTTCGAATAACAAAAGTTTAACAACACGGCTGTTCTGCCACAACCCCGGCGGGGGGATTTTACATATTCCATTTTGTCATGCATATGTATTCCATCATGTTCTTATATTCTCACACAGTGACATGCGGATAATTCTTTCCAGCCCTCTCCAAGAGACTGTGGCTCTTCATACTCGATCAGCCTTCGTTTTCTCTCTTCCAGCGGATCCGGGATATGGAGCGCAGAAAGCAGGGACTGTGTATAAGGATGTTGCGGATTTTCAAAAAGCTCTTTTGTAGGTGCCATTTCTACCAGCTTTCCGTTTTTCATCACACCGGTTGTATCACTTAAAAAACGTACCATTGACAGATCATGGGCAATAAAAAGAAAAGAAAATCTTTTTTCCTGCTGAAGCTTTTTAAAAAGCATGACGATCTGTGCCTGGATAGAAATGTCCAACGATGCGATCGGTTCATCTGCAATGATAAGACGTGGTTCCATGAGAAGGCTTCTTCCTATGGCAACTCTCTGTCTCTGTCCGCCGGAAAGCTCTCCCGGCTTTTTCGACAGAATACTTTCATCCAGTCCTGTCTCCTTCAGGATTTCCCGAAGCCTGTTCTCCAGCATTTCTCTGTCACGGATCCTGCGGCTGATCTTTACAGGCTCCAGCATGATCTGCCGTATGCTCATTCGGGGATTCAATGCAGCGCCCGAATCCTGAAAGATCATCTGGATCTCCGTCTGCATTTTCTTCCGCATTCCGAAAGGATCCTTTTTATCCGGCACTCTTGCTCCCTGATAAAAGATCTCCCCGCCTGTAGGCCGGTAGATTCCTGCAAGCGTTCTGGCTGTCGTGGATTTTCCGCAGCCGGTCTCTCCCACCAGTGCCATGATCTCACCTTCCCGGATACGGAAGGAAACATCATCCACTGCATGGATCGTATAATCGGAACGGATACGGAAATGCTGCTTCAGATTTCTGGCTTCGATCAGTACAGGCGCCTGTTTCTGTTCTGTTTTCTGTAAAAATGACGCTTCCTTTTTATCCGGTTTCTGTTTACGGCCGCTATTTTCCTGTAATCTGTCCTTCAAAATGGAAGGCTTTTCTATTTTCGGAGCTCTTTCATCCAGAAGCCATGTGGCTGCATAATGCGTATCACTGACTTTAAACATCGGAGGAGTCTGTTCATAATCGATTGCCAGCGCCTGAGGATTCCGAACGGCAAACGCATCTCCCGGCGGAGGATTCAAAAGAGAGGGCGGCATTCCGGGGATCGGATTCAACTCCCCTTTTTCACCTGCAAATACAGGCAGAGAAGACAGAAGTCCCCAGGTATAAGGATGCCGGGGATCATAATAAACCTCTTCCGCTGTCCCGATCTCAATGATCTTTCCTGCATACATAACTGCAACTCTGTCTGCGATCCTTGCAACAGCTCCCAGATCATGAGATATGAACACAATACTGATCCCTGTTTTTTCTCTCAGCTCAAGAAGCAGATCCAGAATCTTTGCTTCCACGGTTGCATCCAGTGCTGTAGTCGCCTCATCGGCAAATAATATTTCCGGATCACAGGCCAGTGCAATAGCCAGCACACAACGCTGACGCATTCCTCCGGAAAAAAAATGAGGCTGCAGGCCATAGCGCTGTTCTGCATCCGGAATCCCTACCAGCTTCAGCATTTCCACAGCTCTTTTTTTCGCCTCATCCCCGGATACTTTCTGATTTTTGATAATAGCCTCTGTGATCTGTTTGCCAACCGGGATCGTCGGATTCAGCGTCAGCATAGGATCCTGGAACACCATGCTTACCTTACTTCCGCACAGCTTTTCCATTTTTTTTCTTTTATAGGCTGTGATATTCTCTCCGCAGAGACTGATCTCTCCGCTTTTTACATGTGCATTCGGTGGCAGAAGCTTCATCACGCTACGGCACATAACGGTTTTTCCACATCCGGACTCACCTACGATACAAAGTATCTCTCCTTTTTTTACCGTGAGATCAACATTCCGGACGGCCTGTACCTCGCCGTCCGGTGTGTCAAAGCTTACCGAATAGTTTTTTAATTCCAAAACGGTTTCCTGCATGATCTTTTCCTTATTTTGTAATGGTCCAGTCTTCAATATTCCACATAACACCTACGGAATGATGTCCCAGAACACGTGTGGTATCCAGTCCGTCAAGTCCGGAAACGCCTACATAATCTCCCTGAAGATAAGCAACCAGAAGGATTCCAGGTGCCTTGGCATATGCCTTTTCGAATTCACTATATGCTTCTTTTCTGGCTTCCTCAGTCTCACCGTGACGGCCTTCCTCAAGATATTTATCCACATCTGCATTGGAATAATGCATGTTGTTTCCACTTGCGTCGGTTACAAAGTTTACATATGCCATATCCGGGTCAAACTGTGTTGAATAGCCGGCAAGAAATCCATTGTATCCTGCATCCCAGTCAAATTTGGTAACAAGCTTTACTTCCATTTCCACACCAGCCTGCTTCAGCATATCAGACATGACATTGGCAATATCCACACGCTCTTCTTCGTAATCACGTACCTGGATGGTAAAGTGGAATTTCTGTCCGTTTCTCTCATAGATCCCATCATCACCTTTTTTCCATCCCAGCTCTTCCATCTTCTTTGCAAAGGTATCCAGATCATAGGAGTAGATATTGGCTTCCTTATCTGTTCCGAGAGGGTTTCTCTGGATCGGGCTGTATGCCGGCTCTCCCTGTCCTGCAAGAACACCTGCAATAATGGAATCCTTATCCAGCGCATAATTCAGAACGCCGATAGAATCTCCGTTTTCCTTCCAGAAATCTGTGCTCATATCCATGGCCGCTCCACGGTAATCTGCTGTGGTAAACTCCCAGTAATTATATCCGTCCTTATCCTTGAACTGAGAAGCATAGTTGGAATTCAGCCATGCAAGATCCGCCTCACCGGACTGGAGCATGGTTGCCTTGGTAGTCTCATCCGATACTGTACGATATACAACGGTTTCAATATTCGGAACCTTTCCGTAATAATCTTCATTTCGTTTCAGTGTGATCATTCCGCCGGTAGCATCCCAGTCTTCAAATTTATAACGGCCTGTTCCCACCGGATTCTGGTTAAAGGATGTAGTATTTATGTCCTCCCCTTCCAGAAGATGCTCTGGAAGGATTCCCATGGTAAAGTAATCCAGCATGGCAGCATCATACTGATCCAGTGTAAAGATCACAGTCTGATCATCCGGTGCCTCAATACTTGTGATGTCCTGATAGTTGCTGGTGATGCTGGCTCCCAGGGTTTCATCCTCTGTAAGCTCCTTATAGGTGTATACAACATCCTCTGCATTGAAATCTTCTCCATCATGCCACTTAACCCCCTCTCGAAGCTTAAAAGTATAGGTATTGGTATCCTTATCAAAGGTATAGCTCTCTGCAAGATCCTCTACCGGCTTTCCATTGGCATCATATTTCATCAGTCCTGAAAAAATAAGATCCGGAAGTTCATCATGGTTATTCAGAAGGGGATTGATCGTGCTTTCTGACTCACCCGCATATACCAGGGTTTTGTTTTCTTCTGCTGCTACGGTTACCGCACTGCCTGCCGATGCTCCTGTACATGCTGCGGTCACTGCTGCCAGTGTTATCGCCGCATATTTTCTTCCATAGTTGATTCCTGTTCTCTTTTTCATTCTGTTTTCCTCATCTTTCCTTATTTTCAAACCGGTTATCTGCATCTCGGAATGTTTTATCACGGTTTGCATCCAAATTTTTTTTCTGACTGCATCAGAGATTGCTGTAATGGTTATTTACCTCACTTCTCACAAAGCTTCCCATACTAGTAATGCACATTAAAGTAATGACCAGAAAAACTCCTGGGATCACGATCACCCACCAGGTATTCATGATCAGTGCTTTATTTGCCAGTGAGAGCATACTTCCCCAGGAGACTACATTTGCCGGAAGCCCGAGGCCAAGAAAACTTAATGTAGATTCCATGGTAATACAGCTGCTTATCGAAGAGATCACCACAAACATGATCGCCGAAACAAAATTCGGTATCAGATGGTGATACATCACATATCCAAAACTTCCTCCGCAGAGTCTTGCATACATCACATAATCACTGTTCCTTATCTGCCGTACTTCACTTCTTACAATACGTGCCAGTGCAAACCACCCGGTAATACCGATGATCACAGATATGCTGATCACATCATCGGCCTGAAGGACCGCAGACAGGATCAGGATCAGCAGAAGGGTCGGAATACTTCCGCACATTTCCGTAAACCGCATCAGAACCGAATCCACCTTTGGACCTGCTGTTCCGCTGATGCATCCGTAGGTAACACCGATCACAGTAATGATCGCAGCACCCAGAAGTCCGATCACCAGAGAAACCCTTCCTCCATACCAGATCAGTGAATAAATATCTCTTCCAAGCGAATCCGTTCCAAAGATAAATTCCTTTCCCGGCGGTGTATTCAGATTCTGGAGATAAAAACCTGAGGGATCATGATTTGCAACAACATTTGCAAATACACAGCCCAAAACGATCAGAAAAAGCAGGACCATGGAAAATACCGGTTTCCCCTTCAGCTTTTCCCGAAATGTTTTTTTTCGTTTTTCAGATCCTTGCTGCTTCCACCCGGCACCAACTACCTGAAAAAGCTCAGCTTCTGAAAGCTTCCGGTCAGCTACCATACCCTCACCTCCGAATCCTTCATTCTTGGATCGATCTCTTCATTGACAGTCTGTGCAACAAAGCTGCTTAAAAATACGATAAATCCCGTGATCAGCACATCGATCATCAGCAGGTTATAATCGTGATATTTTGCAGATTCCACTGCAAGGTTTCCAATTCCCACATAATTGAAAACAGCTTCCACAGTTACAGTCCCACCCGTTACATGGGGTACCGAAACTGCCATGATACTCACGATCGTCGGCATTACATTTCGAAGACAATGCTTCCACAGGATCTTTCTTTTGGAAAGTCCCTTGGATCTGGCAAGAAGTACATAATCCTTCCGCACCTCATCCAGAAATTTGTTACGTATCATATATGCGTAATACCAAAGATGGCTGAAGATCATTACTACCAGCGGAAGGATCATATGCTTCATACGATTGCCGATACTATCTGCCATTCCTACATCATAGGCACCGCTGCTTGGGAACCATCCAAGATTTACACTGAAGATCAGGATCAGTACCACACCAAGCCAGAAAGCCGGCACATAATAGGCTGCTGTTCCGATCTTGCAGATCAGCCGGTCGATCCACTGATCCTCATGGAGCGTACAGAATATGGCGATCAGAACTGCCAGTATAAAGATCACAATATAAGCAATTCCTCCTAGCACCAGAGTATTTCCGATCAGCGGTTTGATCACATTCATAACCGGCTGCCTGTATTTCAGCGACAATCCGAAATCACCATGGACTACATTGGTAAACCACCTTACATACTGTACCCCGATTCCCTGATCCAGTCCTAGTCTCGTTCTGGCCGCAGCCACTTCATCGCTGGTCATCATTTCCAGGGAATCTCCGTAAAAGGACTGCAGGGGATCTCCCGGTGCCAGTCTCGCCAGCCAGAACACCACCACAGACAGCAGAAACATAACTACAGCAAGCAGAAGGATCCGCTTCAGGATCCGGATGACGAGTTTATTTTCTTTGTTCATAATTTTCCTTTCCCACTGCCCTTTACAGTTCAGACAGACATTCGTATTCCGCTCTGCTGCATGCTCATGAACACAAATCGTAGAGCGATTAGTGTTCATATTTCAAAAGCAGTTATGGCATCCAAAACCATAACTGCTTTTGAAAGGGTCGTGTTATTATTCGACAAAACATTTGTATGCACAAATAGGAGTGCGCGGAGGTTATGTGCATCACAGTGTTTTTATATTCAGCACGCGGAGTGTGCTGCTGATATTATTTTATCATTTAACAGCTTTCGGACAACCCCGGTACGGGGATATTGGACAGTCGGGTTTGGCATGGATGTGTATTCCATATAAAAAACAGGACTTTTCTGTATCAGGAACCTGTGTCCCGTGCAGAAAAATCCCGTCTGGTCTTTTGCTTTATTCTTTTATCACTTTCCGGAAATCTGAAGTCTTTCCTTCACAAATCCCAGAAAATCCTTTCCCTGTTCACTGAGCTCTTCACCTCTCCGGCAAATGCACCCGTAAACAAGTTTCTGGCCTTCTCCCGGAAATGTATATTTCACGGAGGAATATCCCGGATCACGGCCGGAAAGATCCGCACCACTGATATTACACAGCTCTCCGGACCCAAGAAGACGTTCCACGATATAATCACTGTTTGTTACGACTACGGTCTCTGCCTCCACTGCGGAATGACCGTTTTCCTCTACAAGGTTCCGGTAATTATCCGGGGAAAATTCATCGGGAAATCTCTGGATCAGCCTGAGCTGGGACATATTAAAATCTCCCTCATCTGCTGTATCTGCTTTCCCTTTCCCGGTATAAATATTTACCTCGGTTTCCGTCAGCAGCTCAAATTCCAGGTAATTCCGGGAAAGAAAATACTGGAACGCCGCCAGCTGATTCTGCATCACATAGGCGAATCCCATATCATCCTGTCTGCCTTTCACACGTTTTATGATCTCATGGGTATCTGCTGCGTAAACCTGATAATGAAGATCATCGCACTTATGTGCTTCATAATACGTTACGAAGATATCCGCAAACCAGGAGCTGGGATGAAAGCATACACACAAGCTGCTTTTTGCAAGTGGCTGTGCCTGCATTTCCAGTTCATCTATATTTTCCAGAATCCTCTGCACATGGATAAATGCACGCTCTCCTTCCGATGTCAGCTCTATGCCCTTTGCATGACGGACAAACAGCTGGGTACGCATATCGTCTTCCATGGAACGGATCACCTTGCTTACATTTGACTGCGTGGTAAAAAGCAATTCTGCAGCCTGGCTGAAGGAGCCTGTTTTGGCACAGGCCGCAAAGTACTGGATCTGTTTGATATTCAGCATAATCCTACCCCTGTTTCTTTGCAAAGATCAGAAACATCGGGGTCGGATTGTAAAACTCGTCTTTTTCGATATAAATACGCTTACTGATGCCAAGATCAAAGGAAAATTCTTCCACACCCATACGTCCCAGTGTTTCCAGATCCCATGCCGGGCGCAGGAAAGAACTGATCGGAAGCTGGCGTTTGATATCCTCGCACTCCTGCATCAGTTCATCCTGGATCTGATGGTGGGCGTGATTTTCCGGAAGATCTGCAGTGTCCGCAAAATCTGCTGCTCCGTAGTTTGCATCCAGATTGATCATCACTCCGCCTGGTTTCAGCACGCGAAACCATTCCTGATAAGCGTGTTCTGCATCCGGCAGTGTCCAGGTAAGGTTTCGGGATACGATTACGTCAAATTCCTCATCCGGGAAATCCGGGTTTTCCGCATCCATGACTGCAAACTGACAGTCTGCTTTTTCTTCCTCAGCCAGCTCTTTTGCATGGGTGATCATATCCGGTGTCAGGTCGATTCCGGTTACCTGATGGCCTTCTTTTGCAAGAAGAATGGTGAAAAATCCGGTTCCGCATCCCACATCCAGGATCCTGAGATTCTTTTTCTCCGGCAGGTGCTTCTTAAGCTCGGTCATCCATCTGCCTGCAAGGGCGCTGTGAAGTTCCGCTCTTCTCTGTTCCAGAAAGCTGTCGCTGCGCCTGGTCCAGTACTGGGCGATCCTTGTTTTACGCTCATCTTTTTCTCTTACGATATTTCCGTAGGTGATCACAGGGCCGCCTTCCACAACCTGAAGGCTTGATACCTGATAAAGGATCACACCATCCATGTCTGCACGACAGATTTCCTGTACATTTCCCTCATAATCACGGATCTCGCCAAGATACTCGTCCCTGTGAATGATATCTCCTGGTTTTTTCACCGGGTACCAGAGGCCGTTGACGCTGGCACACTGATAGCGGACATCATCCATTTTCAGCGGATAGTAGGTACTGTGAGAACGGATTCCGTTGTAAGCTCCGATGCTGCAGAGAATGTTTCGCACATCGCGACGCATGGAATCCACTTCTTCACGCTCCCAGGTTCCCATGCAGCCACGTTCCAGAAGGACTGCCGGAATGTCACAGGTACTTGCCGCGTAATTGTAGGCGCCGCCTGTGCTTACATTTGACTGTACCATATATGGGACATCTACCTGCTCTGCCATTTTTCGGGATGCTTCCATGATCTCCGGTTTTGCAACGCCTGCAAAATATACATACGGAGTCAGTTCCTCATAATCGTCACCACCGTGGAGATCGATATAATAATCTGCTTTTTTGATCAGAGATTCTGTGATGGCAGCTGCCAGACGCTCCATTCTTGTGCCGTCTTTTTTGCCTGGGAAAACGCGGTTCAGATTTTTTCCGTCTTCCCAGCTGATGCTGCCTGCACGCTTCTCAAAGTCTTCCCGGTTCAGCACCTTTACCAGAACCAGCTGACCCTTTACCTTTTCCGGCTTCAGCCGCTTCGACAGCTCGATCAGAGTCTGGATTCCTACATATTCTCCTGCATGAAGTCCTGCTGTGACAAGAACAGTTTTTCCCGGATTTTTTCCACGGATGATGGTTGCCGGAAGGGTGAATTCTCCGTCTCCGATTTCCAGGAAACCTTCTGTTTTTTCCCCTTCCACAACCGGAAGATTCAGGAAATGATCCGGTTTTACGCCGGTTACCATAAACATTGGTGTGGACTGATAATTCAGTCTCTCCTCCTCACTCCAGACTGTTTTCCAGATTTCCGTATCGGTATGAATCCCCAGAAGTCCTGCTTCCCGGAGAGTTTTTACATCCCACTGGGGACGACGGATCTTTGACAGCGGTACCTGGAGGGCGATCCGCTCCATACGCTCAATGTCTGTACAGAGATAGTGGTCATCCAGACTGTTGTTCTCCACATTTTTCCGGTCATTTTCGTAGGCTTTCCGCTGCTCTTCCTCATAGAGATAGCCGTACCAGTTAGCGTCAAAATTCAGAAGTTTTCCGCCTGCTTTCAGCACACGGACCCATTCCCTGTAGGCAACATCCGGATGCTCCAGATTCCAGGTGAGATTTCGGGAAATGACCACGTCAAAGGTATTATCCGCAAATTCCAGTTTCTGTGCATCCATCCGCTGGAAACGAATGTTCCGGCAAAGTTCTCCCGCATTTTCCTTTGCCTTTTCCAGCATTCCTTCGGTGTAATCCACTGCATCCACGTGATATCCGGCTTCTGCCAGGATCACAGGGAAAAATCCGGGGCCTGTTCCGGTATCCAGGATACGGATCTCTTCCTTGGGTTTGTCCGGGAACTGGCTGGTCAGCACCTTAAGCCATGCGTTTTTCTGGGTTCCCGCAAGCTCTTTATGATTCACTTCGGAGTACCCTTCTGTACGGGTTCTCCAGTAAGATTCGATTTCGTCGAGAAGTTTTTCCACGTTGATTCCTCCGCGCTTTTTTATTTACGTGAGGGCCTGATCTGGTAAGGTTTTCCTAACTTTTTTTCATACCCCCATAGGTTGTGTTTAATGTACCAAATTGTCAGGGTTTTAACAAGCCCCTGGGGGGGATTGCCGTTGTAATTCTCCAGATGCTGTGGTATCATCCTACCTGTAGTAATTCAGTAATGATCCCTGAAAATCAAGCGGATATTGGCGATCTGCATTCGCTGCATCAGGGCAACAGTAAAAATCTCAATACATCGAAATCGAAAGGATGGTTTATATACAAATGACAACACAGGAACTGGCTTATGAAGTCATCAGCCGTTTAAAAAAAGAGTATCCGGACGCAGACTGTACTCTGGATTATGATGATGCCTGGAAACTTCTTGTAAGTGTCCGCCTGGCAGCCCAGTGTACCGATGCCCGGGTCAATGTGGTGGTTCAGGATCTCTACGCAAAATACCCGGATGTGGCAGCCCTGGCAGCCGCGGAACCGGAAGATATCGAAGCAATCGTACGTCCCTGCGGCCTTGGAAAAAGCAAAGCCCGGGACATCAGCGCCTGCATGCGTATCCTCCACGAACAGTATCACGACAAAGTTCCAGAAGACTTTAACGCACTTCTGAAACTTCCGGGTGTGGGCCGCAAAAGCGCAAACCTGATCATGGGTGACGTATTTGGCAAGCCTGCCATTGTGACAGATACCCACTGCATCCGCCTGACCAACCGAATCGGCCTTGTAGACAACATCAAAGAACCAAAGAAAGTGGAGATGGCACTTTGGAAAATCATTCCGCCGGAAGAAGGCAATGATTTCTGCCATCGCCTGGTCAACCACGGACGTGAAGTCTGTACCGCAAGAACCAAACCTTACTGTGACAGATGCTGCCTGGCAGACATCTGCGCAAAAAACGGAGTCAGCTAAAAAGAATCAAAAATCACCGGAAAGCCACGTCTTTATGGCTGCTCCCCGGTGATTTTTTTCAGGAAAAATAAAAATATTTTCTCAAAGGTCATGCTCACAAATATAATCACAATGGTCCAGGCAAACAAGTCCGGTGTTTCCAGATAGACCTTAGATTTGTATAATTTTTCACCGATGGAACCGGTGGGAATTCCGATGACTTCGGCGGCAATTCCAGCCTTCCAGCAAAGCCCAAGTCCAAGCTTGCAGGCCGTAGCTGCATAAGGCATAACCTGGGAAAGATAAACAAATTCTACCTTTTTCCCAAGCCCTGCGCCAAAGGAATCTGCCATTTCCAGAAGCTGCTTATCCGTCTGCCGCAGGCCCTCCAGAAGGTTGGTGTAGACCACTGGTAAAACCATAAGAAAGGAAATAAAAACGGATAAATTTCTGGATGGAATCCAGATCAGGCACAGGATAATAAAGGAGGCAACCGGAGTGGCTTTGATCACTGTAATCAGCGGATCCATGAGAATTTCCACTGCAGAAAACCCATAGGAAAGTGCCGCCAGCAAAGTTCCAAGAACCAGCGCCAGGGTAAATCCAAGAACGATCCTGCCAAAGCTGAATCCGATAGATCTCCAGAAATCTGCGGTCACAATCAGCTGCCCAAGCCTTCTTATAACAGAAACAGGAGATGCCAGAAGGATCTCCTGTTTCAGCCACATGCTGGCAAGCTGCCAGACCAGAATCCAGACGGCAGCTGCCAGTATTTTATAACATAACCGATGTTTTTTTATCTCATTAGCGTTTGTAGTAGAAGTCCTCATCCGGCAACTGGCCTCCGATGATCTCCGGATTCTGCTCGTTTAAGGTGTTCAGATAACCGGAAAGAATGGTCTGCATTTCATCACCCTCCATAAATACAATGCTGCACTGTGGAATGGCTTTTACTGCTACTTCAGCAGAAATAATGTCGTGGTTTCCAATAATCTCAGCGGCTGCCTCCGTATCAGAATTTACAAATTCCACAGAGTTCTTATATGCATCCATAAAGGCATCTACGTCTGCCTCATGCTCTTTGAGATAGTCATTTCTTGCAACTAAAACACCAGTTACCAGCTTGCTTCCATCTGTCACAGAAGACTCCCACAGATCGTTCAGATCCAGAGCAACGCGAAGGTTCTCATTCTTCATAAGCGCTGTGGTTACAAATGGCTGAGGAAGAAGTCCCACTGCGGTCTGATCCTCAGCAAGGGCTGCTACTACCTCTGCATGTTCGGACTTGTACTCAATGGTTACGTCCTTCTCAGGATCCAGTCCGTTGGCTTCCAAAACAGAGGTTAACGCATACTCGGGTGTAGCACCTTTGCCGCTGGCGTAAATGGTTTTGCCCTTCAGATCCTCTACAGACTGAATGGAATCCCCGTTCTCCACAAGGTAAAGAACTCCAAGTGTGTTCACTGCCAGTACGCTGATGTTTTTGTCTGTTTTCTGATATAAAACAGAGGCAAGATTGGAAGGAACTGCCGCAATATCAACCTGTCCCTGAACGATCATCGGGACGATTTCATCCGGTGATGCCACAATGGAAAATTCATAATTCTCATCATCCAGAAGCTGTGCCATTCCCATTGCGGTAGGCCCCTTAAGAGCGCCAATTTTCATAACAGAATCGTCTGTATCCGTCTGTTCTGTCTCCTCTTCACTCTCTGCATTCTGTTCTTCTGTCTGCTCTTCTGCAAAAACCAGATTTGCACTGCACATACTTCCGGTCAGTGCTCCCACACCAAGTGCTGCTGTCATAATCCATGATACTGTTCTTTTCTTCATAAGACTGTCCTTTCCGGGTCCTGTGAGGATCCAGCTTCCATATTTTTGATACATTTGACATGTGCCTGAAAGGTTTTATGACTTATATTGTCTGAAGAAAAGAGTCAGGCGGTCCAGAGCTTTCGCCAGTACAAGTGCTTCGTTTTCATCCAGAACATCCAGCACGGCATCTGTCATCTTACGGTGAAATTCCGCATGATGATGGTAGGCTTTTCTTCCCTTCAAGGTAAGATGGATAAATACCACGCGCCTGTCCTGTTCACTTCTCTCTCTTGTGGCGTATCCCTTCTTTACCAGACTGTTCATGGCTATGGTCAGGGTTCCCACCGTCACAGACAGCTCTTTGGCAATCATAGACATATTCTTAGGTTCTCCTGTGCCAATGGCCTGGATCACATGCACATCGTTATTTGTAATATCCTGGAATTCCTGCGTGATGATGGCCTGCTCCTCTAAGTCCATCACATCACGAAACAGCTTTACCAGGGCATCGTTTAATGTCGCGTAAGTATCCACTTTTCTCCCTCACTGCACGCGAAGCCTGTCGCTCCGCTCTTGATTATACATGATTTGACCACTTTCGACAACCGAGTTTTTCTTACGAGATTGTGAAAGATTTGTGATTTTTGTTACAAATTTCAAGGATTTGTGATTTTCTGTCATCACTTCCCAGTAATCCAGATACTGGCTGCGATCCCGGCCGCCGTAGCGATCAGTGCTCCGGGCACAGTATAACGGGTGCGGCGCACCTGCACACTGCCAAAATAAATACTGAGACAGTAAAAGACCGTCTCTGTGCTGCTCATCAGGACCGATGCTGCCATGCCAATGCGGCTGTCCGGTCCGTACTGTCGAAACAGATCCAGCAAAAGCCCGGTGGCTGCCGAGCTGGAAACCAGACGCACCAGGATAATGGCAATGACCAGCGTCTCCACCACATTGTGTATGGAAGCGAAG
>OIWL01001676.1_pt1 | contig 22130 bp, 14 predicted proteins | sample 1587561 | NCBI WGS metagenome assembly OIWL01 (sample SAMEA3888903, study PRJEB22519) | human gut metagenome | biome: human gut; feature: human-associated habitat; material: faeces | place: Denmark | collected 2010 | reverse complement strand
TGATAAACTGATTCTTTTTCATTTATTTAACTACATCATTTTATTTGGCGCTTACGATTATCAGGAACGATAAAAAGGACTATCGTAATATACTTTAGAATTTGTAGAATAATAGCGAATACAAGGTAATCGCTATATTTACATAAAAAAGGCTGACAAGTACGTGGGATTTGTCAGCTACAAAAGTATGAATTATAATAAATGATCTTCATGAATTAGTAGTATATTTGGGTTTTCATTTGCGATATCGAGCATACGTTTTGTAAAACCACTTTTACTAAATAAGCCATAGATAACGTTATATTTTGGGAAAGATTTGCGTATTTCTGCGGCGTTATCTACTTTTTCTTTTAATGTAAAGTATACGGGGGCATCTACTGGTTTTGTATTATATTTACATTCTCCAGCAAAAACTTGTTTATTTTGATGGTCTACAGACATGACATCGATTTCTGTATCTCCATCATAATCATTTAACCAACAAGATCCAATGCGTGATGGTACAAATGAAATTGCGTTGTTACTGCATAGTTTTGCGAAAATGTCCTTACAGATATCTTCATAAGCAAAGGCAACAAATTTTTCTTTAAAATTTTTATGAATTTCGTCTAGTACAATTTGCATATTGTCTAATTCCAATTCACCTTTGTAAGGGTAGACATAGCAAAACCAAAAACGAAGGAAATTATCTGCAATGAAATACAATCCTTTACGTGATTTTTCTGGATTCTTTTCTGTGATTGGTGTTCGTTTTTCAATGAAACAAAGATCCGAAAGTGTAGATAGATAAGGTGTAAGTGATGAAGATTCTTGTCCTAATGCACTTGCAATTTTACCGAGTTTATGATTGCCGTCTGCAATAGTCTTAATAATTGAAAAATAGTTTACGGCTGTTAAGGATTCGCTTTTTAATAAAAAATTGGGTTCTTCATATAAAAAGCCATTCTTAGAAAAAACGGCATCTTTAAGCTGTTCTTCTAAAGGTCTTCCATCTTCAAAAAATTCTAAATATTTTGGTACACCACCTGTTAGAGCAAATTGTTCTACGGCTTGTTCAAAAGGAAGATTTTGTGTTTCATAAATACTAGTGAATGATAGTGGCGTCAAACGCATTTGTGCTGTTCTACGACCATATAGTGGGCTATCATAAGAAAGTGCATGTTTTTGCATCATACCAATCAAGGAACCGGACAGAATCAACATCACGTTACTGTCTTTTAAAAATTCGTCCCATGCATTTTGTAAAATGGAAGGGAATGCTGAATTTGTTCTCACGAGATATGGAAATTCATCAATGACAAGGACTTTCTTTTCTTCTGGTTTATAGTCCGCAATTAGTTGAAATAAATCCAGCCAATCTGTAAATTCTATTTTTTGTAGCAATGTGTTTTTTGTAGTACGAGCTATAACATTAGCAAGTCGTTTCATACTTTGGCTTTCTAATTCCTCGGTCGCAAGATAATAGAATGCAGTTTTATTCTTTAAGAACTCTTTGATCAGTGTTGTTTTTCCAACACGGCGTCGTCCATAAATAACCACAAAGCTACTGTTACGATTATATTCTGTATTTAATGTATGCAATTCGTTTTTTCTGCCTATGAATCTCATGATTACCCTCCTTATGATAAATCAACTTATGATAAACTCGTTTATATTATATAATCATAAGGTGATTAGTCAAGTTTCTTCATATAAGAAAAAGCTGACAAGTATGTGGGATTTGTCAGCTTAAGTTGGTTACAAGCCAAGGATTAGTACTCAGCCAATTTCATTATAACATCTAAATGCAAAAAAATAGAGAACTAGCTATGTTTAGTTTTTGGGAAGGGCTAGTCCTCATGTCGAAAAGTGTTAGATGTAAAAGATTGGGCATCTTTAATTTTTATCTAACGGATAAATTATAACATAGCTTAAAATGAACACAATAGCAAAATATAACTAAAAGTATTTTAAATGCTTTATAAATGATTAAATAATATACAAATAAAACATGAAATATAATCGTGCAATTATTTCTTTATTTTATCGTGACAAATGAAGTTTGTATTGTTATTATACTTGTAAGGGTTTACATGAAATTCGGGGTATAATATGAAATTTTTTAAACGTCAAAAGAAAGATAATATTGAATTGGATGAAGTGTATAGGTTGCTTAAAGGATACTATAGGTGTTCTTATAAAGAGGGATATCCTTTTTTGTTTGTGAGCGATGATTTTTTAAATACTTTACATTGGACGCAAAAAGAAATTGAAACGGAATTTGATAATAAGTTAGTGAATATGTTACATCCTGAAGATAAAATTCATCTCGAAAAGGATAGAGATTTGTTGAGGAATCAATATAAGGTTGGTTCTTGTCAGAATGTGGTTTTTCGTTTGAAAGGTAAGGATGGGTATCATTGGGTATCGGATTGTTATTTGGCTTTAAAACAAGATTCAACATTTTTCTTCCAGGGAAATATTACGGATGTTACAAGTTTTATGTTGGATAAAGAAAAAAGGGTTGAGGAGCGTAATCAAATGCTTACAGCCCTTACAATGGAATATTCGACCGTGATCGTGGGGGATTTAATGGAGAATACGATGGTTGTCGTTAAGCATGATGGCAAGATGTATAATTATAGAGGGCTTGATGATTTTTCGAATGAGGATAAGATGAATTATACACGTTGTTTACGTGATTTCTATGATCGTGTGTTGGTAAAAGAATCGTGTCCAGACTTTTTAGATATTTTATCTCCCGTTCCATTTATGAATGCACTTCTTAAAAATGAGACGGTAGAATTGCAGTATCAGATTTATCCAAATTCTAATGGGTATGAATCTTTATACGCAAGAGCAATTCGTCTATATGATGAAAAACACCATTTTCGTTTTGTGATGGGATTTCGTCCTATGGATGAGGTTCGTAAAAAGGAAAATGTTTTAGAACTTCAAAGAGAGATTATTGAAGGTATCAGTAAAGATTATTTTTCTGTACTTTTAGTGGAGTTAGATCAAGGACAAATCTATTCGTATCGTGAAGCGGGTAGTAATGGCAAGCGTATTGCGGATTTTTGTCGGTCTTATCATGATCGTTGGACTGAATTGTTACCGGCTTATGCCAAAGATTTGGTTTCAGATGATTCTAGAGACAGTTTTTTAGAGGAACTTTCATTTGAAAAACTGAAATCGACCAATGAAGATTATTCTTTTACTTATGAATATATGTCGGATGAGGGTGTTTTATATTATCAGGCTCGTGTTTCTTATGTAAAGAAAAAGGATCGCACAAGAGCGGTTGTGATTGGTACAAGAAATATTGATGATTTGATTAAGAAGGAGCGTCTTCAAAAGGAACAGTTAAGAAAGGCTTATATTCAAGCTGAAAATGCGAGTAATGCCAAGACAAATTTCTTAAATAATATGTCACACGATATTCGTACGCCTATGAATGTAATTCTTGGATATAATCAATTGATGAAAAAAAAGCTTTCAGATCCTGTTTTGGTGGATTATCAAAAGAAGATCGAGCAGTCGGGGAATTTGTTACTTTCCATTATTAATGATGTATTGAATATGGCTCGTATTGAAAGTGGTAAAAGTGTGTTAGCCCAAAGTAGTGAGTCCATTGTGGATATGGTTGAAGAAGTATCGAATGTCTTTGGTGCTATGGCCAAAGAAAAAGAGATTGTATTAGATACAAAAATTGATATAAAACATAAACAAGTATTGTGTGATAGTACGAAGGTGAAGGAAATTTTAGTGAATTTGATTGGCAATGCCATTAAATATACACCAAATGGTGGTCATGTCACAGTGGATGTAAAGGAACTGGAGTGTTCAAAAGAAGGTTATGGTACATATCAAGTTCAAATTATAGATACGGGTATTGGAATGAGTGAGAGTTTTATTCCAACTCTGTTTGATGCATTTACACGTGAAGCAACAGGTGACATTATTGGTACAGGTCTTGGTATGCCTATTGTAAAAAAACTAGTAGATATGATGGGTGGTACGATTGATGTTGAGAGTAAGCTTGGTAAGGGCAGTACTTTTACAATTACAATCGATCATAAGCTTGGAAATGAAGAAAAAGATAAAGTGAAACAAGAGGATCTTGTAGTTTCTAAGCATTCTTTAGAAGGTAAACATGTATTACTAGCAGAAGATAATGAGTTGAATGCAGAATTTGCGAAGATTATATTAGAGGATTTTGGCTTACATGTAGACTTGGCAAGAGATGGCTTGGAATGTGTTAGTAAAGTGATTCAAAAACCGGTTGGTACGTATGACTTCATTTTAATGGATATTCAAATGCCAAATATGAATGGGTATTTAGCTACACAAAAAATTAGGACGATTCCAGAAAAGAATACGATTCCAATTATTGCGATGAGTGCGAATGCGTTTGATGAAGATAAAAAGAAGGCACTGAATGTGGGTATGGATGGATATATTTCTAAGCCAATCGATATGGATAAAGTTGGAAAACAGATTATAAAAATTTTAAAGAGCAAAGCGGGCAGTTAAAATGTCCGCTTTGAACTATAAAAAAGAGTTGAACATAAGTTTGTGGGGGCTTAGTTCAACTCTTTTATAGGAAACTGGATATGCAAATTACAAGCAACCCAGCAATAAATATTATATCACTATATGTTTAAATAGACAAAGTTATAACATTTGCACCACAATATGATACAATGAAAATGATAACAGGGGTGAGTAAGATGTGTTGTGATGGTGTCATACAATATTTAGAAAAAGAAAAAATTCCTATACTTATAAAGGATCGACATACATGTTTAGATTTGAATGATAGTAATATGTATGTTTTAAAGAAGGGTATTGTTAAAGTGAGTTTGATCATGCAAGATGATCATGAATTCAAAGGCAGGTGCGGTATGTTCTTGGTTATATCGTCTGGCAAGTTTATTTGGCATTCAAACACAAAAGGGTATATTTATTGATTTGCAGGTCACAAATGAGGATATTGCGAATTTTTGTGGGATTACAACACGTAATAGTGTGAATTGAGTGATTCGTAGTTTAAAAGAAAAGCATATCATTCAAGTTAAAAATAATCGAATTATTGTTTTAGATATGGACTATTTAAAGCAATTTATAGAGTAGGGTAGTTGAAAATAAATGCCATTAAGTTAAGCCTGGATACAATTTTATATCCAGGTTTTAAATCGTATTGCAGCTAAAAATACGATGTTTTAGGTATGACTCAAATATGAAATACAATGATGCTTTTGTATTGAACAGAACTTTCATATTACGCTGATATTTTTTATCTGGTCTTATAAGGGTCAGATATTTTTTTATTCTTTTCATCAGTTCTTCTGTACCAATTCATTTTCTTAATTAAAGCCTCATATTTGTTACGGCTGTAGATAGATTCACCATATAATTTATTACACGTATATCATGGAGTATCAAAAAGAATATTGCCTCTGTATTATTGTGAATACAAGTATAGATTTAATCACAGAAAGCGCAGATTCATTATGAATAAAATCAAGGATTATATTACACAGTTTAAAGTAGCCATTAAAAAAATGATTCGTGATTTTGTGGAACAATATGCCATGGCTAGAGGACTTGAAATTTTCTAGATGTGTCAGATGGGTACTTACAAAATAAAAAAATATAATATATGGTTTATGATTCATTGCTTATTAAATTGTTTGTTAAAGAGATGAAGAATTCTTTTGACCATATGTTAAGAACACAAATATCTTTGATAGATGAAATGACATCTTCTTTTGCTTGCACATAACCAATTTCTTGAAATCGAGAGATTCACATATTTTTTATAGCATCACATGTAATCTTATTATTTTCATTTATTTGCATAAATTAGTAATTTATTTGCACAAATCAGTCGATTTTAAACGGGGGGGGGGTAGACTTATTAATATATATAAAATACTTTATATAAAGCATAAATGAACAGATTCAAAGCTAATTTATATGTAAAATTGTCTAGAGAACACTGTTGTAAGCGCATACAATATGATGTAGAATTATTACATCTCATTAAGTGATTTTTAGAATTTAATTAGATTAATTTTAGAATGTGAAATATGTGCTTATATAACCTTATGTTTATATAAGAAATAGTATTATGAGGATTAAAATGGGTTTGTTAAGTGATATTAATATTGTATAAAGATTCTTTTATATAATGTTAAGATTATAAGCAGTGAATATAGCTGTGGTTATATGTTATGAGAAATCAATAGTATTTTAATTTGTTTGTACAAATTAGTAGTGTTGTTTGTATTTTTTATTTTCATTTATTTTTTTAAAAATCTAACATATAACCAAAAGCACTTAAAATGCACTAAATACGTTGGATTAAGACACTTTATTTGAAATAAATATAACCGTTTAAAATATTTCAAAAAAAGCGCTTGCAATCGATTTTACCTTTATGTAAAATACGAAGCAGTAAATTTTACTCGTATGAAAGTTTTTATAACATTAGAGTTAGATTTGTTTAAGATAAAGTAGAAATGCATATATCAACTAATTAACAAAAGATGATGTTCATCTTAACATAATCTTAATGTGTGGATAGGGATATGGATAAGAAAGATTTAAGACATTTAAAACGAAAAGAATTGATTGACTTGATTGATAAGATGCAGACGGATAGTGATCTTGTGTCTAATGAAGAGGTCAAGGAAGAGCTTAGTCGTTTAACAGAGAGAGAAAGATATTTAAAAAAAGTACAGAAGACATTGAGTATACTTGTTGTCGTGGCTGCCATTTCTGTGTTGGTCGCAACACTTTGGATGCCAGTACTAAAGATTTATGGTTCGAGTATGGATCCGACTTTAGAGAATGGTCAGATCGTAGTGTCTATAAAAACTAAAAAATTAAAGTCGGGTGATGTTGTAGCATTTTGGCAGGGAAATAAGTTATTGGTAAAGCGTGTTATAGCTAGTCCTGGTCAAAAGGTGGATATAGATGTGAATGGAAAGGTGTTTGTAGATGGCAAGGCTATTTCAGAAACCTATTTGGATAGTGAGTCACTTGGAAATACAGACATAGACTTTCCACATCAAGTAGAAGAGTCTCGATGGTTTTGTATGGGTGATAATCGAGAGAGTTCGATTGATTCAAGAAGTGCTGTAATAGGGGATATTTCAAAAGAACAAATTGAGGGTAAAGTCTTATTTTCAGTTTGGCCTTTAAATAAAATTGGAATTGTAAAGTAATAGAAAGCAGGTGAGATTGTGCAGGAGTATTTAAGGCGTTTATTAGAAGACAAAGCGCGCTTAAAAAAATGGAAAAAGATCATGATAGCACTTTCGTGTATTGTGGTTGTATGTACTGTATATGCACTATCTTTACCTGCTCAAACATTGGCTTGTGACAAGGAAGAACATACACATACGGCTGAGTGTTATGATGAAAACAATGAATTGATTTGTGAAAAAGAAGAGCATACGCATACGGATGATTGTAACAAACAAGAAGAAGTAAATGAAGCAAATGAAGCAAATGAACAAGAAGAAAGTACCGTTGTCAAGGATGAGTCAGGAACATTAAACAATGATGAACAAGTAAATAACAAAACAACAACGACTACAGAAACTACAACAGAAACTACAACAGAACCGTTTGATTTAAATAATAGTGTGGGTAAGATTGATTCTATAGTGATAACTGATGATAAAAGTAAGTCAGGTATTTCAAGCGGTACATTAACACCAAATTCAAATTTTTTAAAAATCACGGTGAAATTCAAGGATATTATTGCGAGTGAATTAAATTCTAAGTATGGAAGATCTTTTAGTTATACACTTCCTGAATTTTTCCGTATGACAGGCGACAAGGAGACAACAATTAAAGATCGTAGCGGTACTACTGATATTGCGACCATTCGTGTTAAGAATGGAAAAGTGGTCATAACTTATACTGAAGAGTATATAAATTCGGGTACGAATACCACACTTAAAGGAGACTTCTTTGTGGAAGGAGAAGTTGATTTAAGTCAATTAAACAAAAATGATGGAACGACAAGTCTTAAAACGCCAAATGGAAAAATTACTTTAGATTATGGTCAAGATTATTTAGAAAAATTTGGTGATGTTAAAGTTACAAAACAATGGTCTAAGCCAGATTCTAAGAGTGATTATATTCAATACACAATTACAGTTACTGCTGGTCAAGACGGAAGTAAAAATGTATATGTAGTTGATAAGTTTACAAATAATACTCAACTTGTCTCTTATATGGGTGATATTTCAAATACACCACAAGATCTTACAACTTCTCCTGATGGGCAAAAGCCGTATGAAGGAAGAACAAAATCAAATGTTGCCGGAAAAATATATCTAACAGATATGCAAACTTCTGATAATGAGATTCCAAAACAAGTTACAGATAGTTCAAGTATAAATCAGCCTGGAAGTTTAGTATGGTCAATAAGTGAATTGAAGCCAAATGAAAGTCGTAAATTAACGTATTTTGTTAAGTTAAGTGATGATAAAAATTTAAACAAACAATCTATCACAAATAAAGCTTCCGCTTATACAAAAAAAGAAAATGGTAAGACTTATCCGAAGGGAGAATATGAAATAACATTTACTCCTGCTATTTCTTATAATATGCCAAAGACTCATATTAAGGAATACACAAAGGATGATGATGGAAATTATATCGTTCAATATAAATTGGAATTTACATTAAACTCATCTAGTAATTATCCGTTAAAGAACTTTATATTCTATGATTATTTAAATTATGGTGATATGTTTACGACAGACAACAAAATGCTTCCATATATTTCTTATGAACGAGATACTGTAGAATTACATCAAATTAAAGATGGTAAGGATACATTGGTAGATCCATCAAATTATAAGGTTGAGTGGGAAACAAATGGAACGAATTATAAAGCGGATTGGTCAGATAGTGATGGAAATCCAAAACGATTTAGAATAAGGGAATCAGATTCTAATCCTTTTACGGTATATCCTGGTGATTCTTATTATGTTACATATAAGTTAAAGGTAAAACCGGAAGTATATGCAGCCATGCAGTCGAATAACGTAACAATTAAAAATCGTTATATAGCGAATGCAGATAACGCAAAAGAATTTGATAATGATATATTAAATAGAGTTTATGATCAATTAGAGCTGAATGAATACACTTGGGTTGAAAAGACAAAAGAAGCTACAGTAACGAGTCAAGTCCAAACAATTAACATGAGTGGTTCAGATATCTATGTAAAAAAGAATGATAGGTATGAAAAGGATACTGCTGTTAAATCATTTATAGTTCCAGCTGGAAGCTATCACTATACAGTGAATGTAAATCAGACAATGAATCAATTTGATGTAACTGATGCTACTTTAAAGGATGTATTGAGTTCTGATGTTATGCATTATGTTGGGTATGTAAAGATAACGCCTTATAAATATGATGCAACTTCGAATAAATATGTGGATCAAGAACCAAAGTGGGTGAAGATTGATAATGAAACTTCATTTGAATTAAAGTTGTCTATGATTGGATGGACAAACAATAACAATGGTTATCGATTTGAGTATTATGCGCAAACGAAAGATTTAAGTGAAGTTGGAAATGTTGAAGTGAAAAATACATTCTCATTAAGTGGTGTTAAAAAAGGAGACACAACTTTTACATTTGATGATGTTGGTTCCTCGTTAACAATTCAAGTGAAGGGTCATTATTCTTTGAGCGTGAATAAAAGTGCTTGGTATTATGAAAAACCACAAGAGAATGCGACTTCTTATACGAATGGAAAGCTATATTGGGTAATTGAAGTAAATGGTACTGCAATTCGAAAGGGTACTCAGATTCAAGATGCGATTTCAAAAGATAAAGGTTTAACAGATTCCTTCTTGCATAGTGATTCGGTTGCAGGTATTTATCAGGGTAAGCCAGCTAATAATATAAATTCTTATACTGCTTTTGAAGAATTTAAAAATTCAAACAATGGATTAGTGGATAAATCAAAATCATTTGATAAAGAATTTGGCAATAGTAAAAATTTTACTGGAAAAGATAATTCTAGTGAATTGACATTAACGGCAAAAGAAACGATTTCATTAAACAATGATGAAAGACTTTATATTGTGATAATGACCGAACCACATAGTTTGCCAACAATATATCGAGATACATTCACTTATAAGAACCATGCTTATAAAAAGGATTTAGAAGATACAGAATTTAGAGAATGTAATAGTGCAAGCCAAGCACTTTATGGTGGTCCGAATATACTTAAAGAGCTAGGTCAAACATTTACATATGATGGTAAAGATGTGTCTACTATTCAAGTGGGTGCTGACAAAACGGATTCAGGAGAAGCTAACCCAAGTAAGATTTGTAAAGAGTTGTTAGATAAATCTACGGGTAAAGGTGCATACATTTCGTGGGCATTTAAAGTAAATCTTGCAGGAGAATTAAAAGGGAATTATCGTGTCTTAGAAGACATACCGAATGGCATGGAACTATCATATATTCGTGTCAAATGGCATGCGGATGAGGCTGGAAAAGTAACATCACAGAAAATAGTTGGTTTAGGTACTGAATGGGAACCAAATAATAATGAATCAACCAATGATAATGGAAATTCAGAAACAACGATTTATTATTACAACAAAAATAAAAATCAAGCTTTGATTCAACTAGGTGAATTTGAAGATGGAAGAGTTGGCGACAAATATGCAGTTGATGTACAAGTTGTTTGCCGAGTAACAGATGATGAGGTTTTGCTAGGAGGGGAAGAAAAAAGTTTTACGAATAAGGTAACCCTTCTTAGTAAAGATGGACAAACAATAATTGATACGGCTAGTAATGAGGCAACAATGTCTAAAAGAGATAATTTAGATAAAGAGCATATACAACTTAATAAATCACAAACTATTAATTATACGATTACCGCGAATGCACTAGGACAAACACTTCCTTTGAATGATGGAAATAAGCTTACTTTGGTGGATAAATTAGGTGAAAACTTAGAATTAGATCCTACAACAATCAAAGCTAAGGATGAAAGTGGAAACAAAATATCTATTGATAAATCATACGATTCTAAAACAAATACTTTAGAGATTTCTATTCCAAACAGTAAAAAAGTTTTTATTACATATAGTGTGACGGTAAAAGTAGCTCCAGATACGCCAATAGATTTATCTAACAAAGTATTTTGGAAATCATATTCTGAAAAGGGTGGAAAGGATTATTTGATTAAAGATTTTGAATATAGTTTAAAAGTAGGTGGAAGTACACAGGGTGAAGAAAATCCCCAATTGACTATCACAAAAATGGATGAAAATAAATTAGAACCTATTAAAGGTGTAAATTTTGAAATCCATGAATGTAAATTAAATGGTGAAGCGATTGAACGTGTATCATCAAGAGGGAGTATAAGTGGCCAAACAGATGATAATGGAATTTACAAAGTTGACTCTTCATTTATTACACATTCCAATACGATTTATGAAGTAAAGGAAACTGACACACCAGATGGGTATGTAGAAAATAAGTATTCTTATTACATTATATATGTGGAAAAAAAGGATGGTGTTAATCCGACATATGTGCAGCAATGTATAGATTATTTTAACAATCACGATAGGATTAGATATAAAATTGTAGATTCACCTCAGAAATTCAATCTTGTAGTTTATAACACGCAAAAGGGTATTACGGTTAAAAAGCAATTTACAAACAATGCTGCTGAAACTGATAAAAGACCAGTGAGTGGTACTTATAACTTTGGATTGTATGATAATCCTAATCCTCAAGATACAGAAAAACCATTAGATACTACACATATTACGTATGGACCTAATGATTCAGAAGATGTTTTGTCAGCAAAATTTAAAAATCCAGATAATCTAAAAGGAACATATTATGTTTTCGAATTAGATCAAAATGGCAAACCGATTCAAGCTTCTGCAAAAGAAGCTACGATAAATTCAATGCAATATAAAGTGGTTTATGAAAGCAACTCAGAAGCTACAAATATTGCAAATGCCGCAAAAGTCGGTGATACGGTTACTGTTATAAACAAGAGACGTACAAAAATACTACCTTCAACAGGTGGTACTGGAAACCTGATTTACAGGATGTCAGGGACAGCCCTAGTGGTTGTAGGATTGATAAGCCTGTCAATTATAGATAAAAAAAAGAGAAAAAAGAAAGTAGGAGAAAGTAATGAAATTAATTAAAAAGATTGCAGCCATTATGTTTGCGTTCATGATGGTATTCTCATTAAGCACAAACGCAAAAGCAGATGAAGGTACTGGAAGTACTGGATCGATTAAGGTTAATAATGCGGCTAATGGACAAGATTATACACTTTATAGAATTTTGGATTTAGTTAGTTCTGCACCTGATACCGAATCACATGATCCAGATGATAATGGTATTTATTCATATAAACCAAATGGTAACTGGATTAACTTCTTAAACAATGAATCTCCAGAAGGTGGTAAACAATACATTACAATTAACAAAGATGGTTATGCAGATTGGAAAGGTGATAAAAGTGAGGCAAGACGCGCAGAGTTTGCAAAGAAAGCTTTAGCATGGGCAAAAGCACATAAAAATGATACAAATTCAAAAACTAAAATTAATCCTGTTATTACCTTACCAGCAAGTAACAATCAAGTTGTCTTTGACAGTTTAGAATTGGGTTATTATTTAGTGGATTCAAGTGTTGGTGCACTTTGTACTTTAACAACAACAAATCCTACAATTGAAGTTGAAGAGAAAAATGAAACACCTGTTTTAGAAAAAAGAGTAAATAAATTTCTGGGTATGTATAACCATTGTTCTAATAAAGATTTGGTGAAGTATTCAACGGCTAATTATGGTCAAGTTGTTAATTTTACTATAACAATTAAAAATCTTAAGGGTGCAGAAAATTTTAATTTAAAAGATACTATGGGTGAAGGTTTTGATTTCTATCTAAATAAAAATAATGATACATTTTCAGTTCATATGAGTTTAGTGAATAAAAATAAAGCTGATACAGGTGTAGATTTTGATGATAATACAAATATAATTGGCTTGACGGAGAATAATGATTACACATTAAAAACTAACAGAGATAATAAATCATTTGAAATTAGTTTTACAGAAGATGGATATAAAAAAATAAAATCAAATCCAGATTACATTTTACGTATTTCTTATTCAGCTGTTATTAATAAAAATGCAACTATTAATAATACAAATACAGCTACATTGACATATGGTGATAAAGGTACTACTACTGACCAAGCTTATGTAGGCACACTTCATATTCCTGTTTTTAAATACACTTCAAAGCTAGTAGGACAAGAAACACCTTTGGCTGGCGCAGAATTTACCTTGTATAACAAAGATGAAGAGGCTATAAAATTCTCTAAAGGTGTTGGAGAAAATACATATAATTATGATGAAAATGTAATTGAAACAGCTACATTAACGTCTGATGAAAATGGTAATATTGAAATTAAAGGTTTAGCAGAAGGTACTTATTATTTAAAGGAAACAAAAGCTCCAAAAGGATACAACTTATTGAAAGATAGAATTCAAGTTACTATCACTCCAATTGTTAAAGATACAACTCAAGAAATCACTGGCCAAAAACTTACTGTACTTGAAAAAGAAAAAGAAAATGAATACGCTAAAGTCAAAGTACTAAACAACTCTGGTTCATTACTACCTTCTACTGGTGGTATGGGTACAACACTAATCTACTTAGTAGGTGGTGCATTAGTATTAGGTTCTGGATTTGTTTTGGCTAACAAAAAAAGAGCGAAAGCTAAATAATTGAATTGAATGAATTTACGTTGTTGAGGGAATGTTCTACATTCTCTTAACAACAGTAAAAAGAGGATTGTAGCGAATGTTTGTTACAGTCCTGTTCTTACTGTTGTTGAATAAAAAGGATAAAGGATATGAAACGGATCAGGGAAATTGTAGTCGTCTTATTTGTTTTTGTGTTTGTGTTATGTGATAGTGTAAGCGCAAATGGTATGGGTGGATCGATTATTATTGATAATGCGATTGATGGCAAGATGTATACGATTTATAAGATGTTGGATTTGGAAAGCTTTGATGGGGATAACTATTCTTATAAGATTTCTTCTTCTGAGTGGGATGAATTCTTTGTTTCTGGTGATGGTCGTTTCTATTTTGATGTGAATTCGAATGGTGGTGTAGCTTTTGTTGGAGATGAGCAGAGTATGGATTTGGTTTCTCAAAGGGCATTGGCTTATGCGAAATCTCATGAGAGTATTACGAAAAAAAGTCAACGGGCAGTTGGAAATGTTGTTGAGTTTAAAGATTTAGATTTGGGTTATTATTTAGTGGATTCAAGTGTAGGTGTTCTTTGTGGTTTGACTACTACGAATTATGTGGTTCGTGTTGAAGAGAAGAATGAAAAGCCTACTTTATCGAAGTATGTGAAGATGGATGGTACGGATTCTTTGGGTAAGTATGCTACGGCTGGTATTGGTGATGTGGTGTATTTTACGAGTGTTATAAAGAATTTTAAAGGTGCTGAAAATCTTGAACTTACGGATGTGATGGAAAAGGGGTTATCGTTAAATTTGGATTCAATTGTTGTTTCTTTGGTTAATGATAATTTGATTATAGATTTAAATGAAAATGAGCATTATAGTGTATTGGATTTAGGAAATGGATTTGAGGTTTTATTTACTTTTGATGGTTATAGAATTTTAGAAAATCATTGTATGGATTGTGATATAAGAATTTCGTATAGTGCCATTGTTAATAAGGATGCATGTACCAATAATGCGAATGTAGCTAGTTTGAAATATGGTGATCATCTTGTGTCATTATCGGATAAGGTAAATGTTGGTGTATTGAGTATTCCAGTGTTTAAGTGTTCGGTGAATAGAGTTGGGCTTGAGGGTGCAGAGTTTAGTTTGTATACAAGTGAAGTGGATGCATTGAATGATGTGAATTGTATTCGTTTTATTGAAACAAAGGATTCTAATGTGTTTCAAAAGTCTGATTTGGGTCAGGGCCTTATAAAAACGGATAGTAGTGGTCGTTTTGTTCTTTCTGGTTTGAAGTCTGGAAGGTATTTTCTTAGGGAGGTTCAGGCTCCTAGGGGATACAATAAATTGAGTGATCTTGTTACTGTTGTGGTGAATCCTGTTGTTGGTTCTTCAAATGAAATAGTTGGTCAGTCCTTCCTTGTTTTTTATGGCATGAATGTGGGTAAGGCTGAGGTTGAGGTTGAAGTTCAAAATCGGAGTGGTAGTTTATTACCTTCTACAGGTAGTGTTGGAACAAGTTCTATTTATTTAATTGGTTTTGTATTTGTGCTTGTTTCGTTTGTATTATATAGAAAGTTTAATGATTAGTTTTTTGTTGTTAGGGGAATGGATTGTAAGATGAAGAAACATATTTCAACTATAATTGCGATACTTGTTTTTGTGACTGGCTTATCGTTGTTATTGTATCCTACGGTTAGTAATTATTGGAATTCGTTGCATCAAAGTCGTGTTGTGGCAAATTATTCGAATGCTTTGGCTAAGATGGATCAAAAAAAGAAGCAGGCTGAGATTGATCGGGCTGTTGAATATAATGCTGGATTAATAAATAATGGTGGTCGTTTTACTCCAAGTGATTCTGAGATTAGTGAATATAAGAGTCTATTAAATGCAGATGGTACGGGTATGATGGGGTATGTTACGATTCCTAAGATTCAGGTAAAGCTTGCGATTTATCATACGGTAGATGAGTCTGTATTGCAGATAGGTGTTGGTCATTTAGAAGGTTCGAGTCTTCCTGTAGGTGGTGCTAGTACGCATTGTGTTATTTCATCTCATAGAGGTCTTCCGAGTGCAAAGTTATTTACGGATTTGGATAAGCTTAAAAAGGGAGATTATTTTTATTTACATGTATATGATAAGGTGCTTGCGTATAAAGTTGATAATATCGCAATTGTTGAGCCGAATGATTATGGTTTATTAGAAATTGAAGAAGGTAAGGATTTGTGTACATTATTTACTTGTACGCCTTATGGTATTAATACACATCGTTTACTCGTTCGTGGACATCGTGTAGAGAATATGATGGATGAGAAGAATTTAACGGCAGATGCTGCAAAGGTGAATCCTTTGGTTGTGGCTAGTGTCATTGGTTTGATTTTATATGGCATTGGGTATGTTGTATATCGAATGAAAAGGAAGGGAGTGTAGGTGATGAAAAAAGGAATTTATTTTATATTCATTTCGTTATTGTGTTGTCTTTTACCTACAACTCTGTTCGCAAAAAGTGATTTGATGAATTTGGATGTTTCTTGTCCAGTATCGGATATGAAGGTCTCTTTATATCGTGTAGCGGATGAGAATTATAAATTGACAGGTGTATTTTCGAATTATTCTGTTGATTTAAAACAAGATGTACAAGGGGCTGCCAATGCATTAGAGAATCGTATTTTAATGGATGGCATTGAGGCAGATGCTTATGCTACTTCTGACTCTTCTGGTCAGGCTAGTTTTTCTGGTTTAGAATCCGGTATTTATTTGGTGGTTGGAAAAGAAGTTGAATCGAATGGTGTATTTTATATGCCACAAGTATCCTTGATTTCTTTAAGTGGCGATTTAAGTGTGGATTTAAAGTATGAGACTAGTAATAAGGCGAGTCGTATTCATGTATTAAAGGTATGGAAGAAGGATAATAAGAAGTCTCGCCCTAAATCGATTGAGGTATGTTTATTAAGGTCAGATGGTATAGTGGTTGATAAAGTAAAATTAAATTCGGAGAATCAATGGTCTTATACTTGGGATTCTCTATCAACTTTATATACATATAGTGTAATGGAAACAAGTGTTCCTTCTGGCTATAAGGAGAGTTGTTTTAGGGAAAAGGATAGTGTTGTTTTAACAAATACGGGTAGTTATACGGATAAGAAGAAAGAGAAAAAGGATGATGAGCTTGCTTTCACGGGACAGTTATGGTGGCCAGTTCCTGTTTTATTGTTTGTTGGACTTGTTTTGTTTGGCTTAGGACGCCAGTTGCGTAATGAGAAATAAAATAGGAAAGCTAACCTCAAGAATAGGGGTTGTTTGTATTATTCTTGCTTTATGTTTATGTTCATATAATGTGTATGATACGTTTCGTTCATATTATGTTCAAAAACATATACGAAATGAGTATCATACTTTAAAAACTTCTTCAGGAGAAATACCAGACTATATATTGAATCCTGATATGGATATGCCTGAAGTGAAAGTGGATGGTATATCTTGTATTGGAACTTTAGAAATACCTTCTTTAGATTTAAATCTTTGTGTAGCAAGTACATTTACTTATGAAATTATGCAAGAAATTCCTTGCCGATATTATGGTAGTGTTTATAAAAACAACATGGTTATTGCTGCACACAATTCCTGGTTTCATTTTGGTAGGTTAAATACTTTACATAATGGTGACAAAATCATTTTTACAGATGTGAATGGAAATAGTTTTGAATATGGAGTGGATGCGATAGAGGCTCTTAAACCAAATAGTGTGGAGGCTGTAACAAATGGTAAATGGCCGTTAACTCTATATACTTGTACGTTGGATATGCAGTATAGGGTGGTTGTAAGGTGTAAATGACAGGTAAAAAAAGGAGAGTTCTATAATTATGATTTTTAAGTTAATTAATTTAAATGAGGTTGGTTATATTTTTGCTTTATCTATGCAAATTGTTGCTTCGTTTTTGCTTTTTAGAAATGTTTTCAAAGGGAGAAATGTTATTGTTAAGGAGTTTTTTAGAGGATTATCTTTGAAAGCCACTTTAGATGATATTTTAGAATATGATGAATGTGAACTTAAAGAAAATTTCCTCGAGGTTTATTCTAATAATTGGGCACTGCTTCTTTTTATAATTGGTAATTTTTTAGGCATGGGAGTTGATAAAGGTGATTTGAATACTATACAAATAATCTTTTATGTTTTTATCCTTTCTTTTGTATTATATGAGGTAATTAGTATACTCTTTGTTAATGTTATGGCTAACAAAAAAGTATCTAAGAAAGTAACTCGTGAAGAGCTTGAAGAACTAGGCGTAATATCAAATAAAAACTGTATTATGAAAGAAAATGTGAGCCTTCAAACACAAGATGAAATAAGTTGTGTTTCAATAGGTTATAATAGTGGAAAGAATAGTAAATATATAATAAAACTAAATCGTGCTTTATCTTTATACAAAAGTATAGAATATACTGATGAAAAGTATATTAAAAATGTAAATTTATATAGAAAAATTAAGTTTTATGTAAAAAAAGTGTATGAAGCCTTTAACGTGGGTTTAAAATGCCTAAGCATAACACTTTTAGTATATGGATTAGTTGTATCTATTTATAACTTAGTTAAGGATCCTAAATCTGAAACTATTATTTCAGCGTGTGTATTTGGGGTGGTTCTTAGAATGTTTGATATTAGCTTTGATAAAGTTGATGAAGGTGTGCACAGGGTATCAAAAGTTGAAAAGGAGTTGTACGAAATAGCTTTAGATATATATGATCAATTATGTTTGGACCAAGATGATCAAGATAAAAGGGAATTAAAGGATTATATGGAAAGACGATTTCTAAATCAAAAATGACATGAATAACTAAATTTTTATTAACAATCAAATTGTTTATTGAAACATATAAAGTAGAATCTTATCTAGGTGATCTTGGTGTATTTAATTTGTATGGGGTTAGGTGAATTTGCTCTCCAAGATTTAAAGGGTGGTATATACCTCAAAACGGTTTATAGCTGATATTGGGCTCGGACACAATTAGATTTACCACAAGGCACATATTTAGAAGTACACGAATAGAGACTATAATCTTGTTTCGTTTTTTGATTGTATGAGCAGGAGAACGGAACTTTTCGATCTGGTCAGGATAAGTAACATATCTTTTCATAATAATAGTGTACACGAGCACACTATTAAAGTGCATAAAAATATAAATAATCTTAAATCACTAAAATTTGAAGATTATTTCATGCGTAATCACTAATCTACTATTAGCTTACTTGACTTTTAAAAAAAATACGGTATATTAATCTTGTAAGTGGCGTACCTAGTACGCTAGAACTGGTCCACCTGAAACGGAGGGGCCTTTTTGTTTTGTCATTTTTTATTTTTTCTGATAATGGTTGGTTTGGGTAAATATATAAGAAAAATCGATAGTTTGTATTCCATCGATTTTTATATGTTTCTTAAAATCTTATTTAAATATACTACTTGTTTTTTGTTGTAATCACATTTTGATAATTTTTGAAATTTTACACGACGAACGACATTAATTGAATGAATGTTTCCAGAATAATACAAATCTTTTAGAAGGTCTAAAATTTTAAATATTGCTTCTTCTTTCCCTTCATCTTGATACTTTAATAATACGGGTATTAATGGCTCATAGTGGTTAATATTATTTCGTATTTTTCTTATAAAATTAATATTTGATGATAATGCATTAATTTCTCTATACGATACATTTTGCTTTTTATAGATTGTTTGACAAAAACTTAATCTATCTTGTATTTTTAGCATGTTATATAAAGCTAATACATCTCCCAATGATAGTGTATGAATAACTCCCCATATAGGAGGAACTGTGTTCTTGTTAAAATTATGTTGTATTAACATATTTGAAGAGTGACCATGTGTAGTATTTAGTTTTAATATGGTATCTAAAGCACGTCTTCTATTTGCAATAATATTTTTGTTGGCTTGAACTTCTCTCATATTAGAATTATACATTTTATCAAAATACAATAAATCATAGCAATTAAAATGACAATCTAATTGTAAAATATTATGACAGTGTTGAATTCTTTCAGTACTAGGTAAACAAGATGATAATCGAGAAAGTTCGGAATAATCATTGCATGATAAATTTGTATCTTTGAATTTTTCAGATAATTTTTCTGCAACATATGTCTTGAAGTGTTTCTCAAAACATTCGATGTGCATGCTAAATTTATTGCTTATAAAATCATCTATCTTTGCTAAATTAATATATTCGGCAAAGTCACCATTTTCTTTGTATATATATTCTTGTCTCATCGTGTCAAAATTTGTGCAAATCAATCTTTTATATGGTGATACAAGTGTTGTATATCCTCTTTCATTAAATATATTTTCTGGAATTGTTTCACGATTTATATTTTTGTGAATTACTAATTCATCAATCAATTCCTCATTATTCATATATGGCTTCATAAGTCAAGTAACTCCTTATAGTGATTATTTTATCATCTTTATGCAGTAAAAAAAAAGAGGATATAAAACTTAGTTCGAAATATGCGTTCAAAGACTCATCTAACTAATCACTGTTTTGGAATAAGGTGTGGTAAGAACCTCCCGAAAGTAGTCAAGCTACAGGGTATAAATATACAAATCCACATTCACATATTCAATTTTACAAATTAACAAAACCGTCTTCAACCACGGTTATTAAAGGTTGAAAGAAAGGAGAAGTATGTTGTAAATGACCAGCTAGATGGATCAATTACAATATACCCAGTAAAAAAGTATGATATTATATCACGGAACAACTCTAAGTAGAGGAGAGGGGATAATTAAAGATCATTGTATTAAACATGATATATCAAGAGTATATACAAATACAGGAAAATTAGATTGTGACACAACTAATGGATATGTTTATTTAACGCCTAATATAGAAACTGCATATTTTTATGGAAACATAAACTCGCTTCGTTCTGAAACAAACGATGATTTAAAATATGTTTATATATTTAAAGTGGAAATCGATGAGGATAAATTATTGCCAGACTATGATGAGTTAAAAATTAAAAAAATTAAAAGTAAAGATGTAACTTGGAAAGAAAGTCTCGCAATTTGCAAAACTGTAAGAGTGGATGAAGATGTTAATGTGAATAAAACTGAGTATTTAATGCTTCCAAATACTATGAATCATAAAGAAACAGAGGATAATCTTAACTTAGTTCGTGAACTGAGCAAATCTGAAGTACAAAGTTTAGATGCTAATGTTGTTTTGAAAGAGATTTTAAGTAAATGGAGTTGGCAAAAATTATAGTTTGTTTATAGCGTAATTTACGAACATAAATGATAACTAAAAAAATGTAAAATTTTGAGCATTCAGAAATATCCAAATTTGATTATATTGATATCTTCCATAATTACTTTGAAAGATATATGCAATAAAATCTGATGGATTAATTGATTTTGATCTTAAGACTTCAAATGGTAATATATATCCAAAAAAATCTATATCTGATACTGGATTAGAAAATATTTCTACAGTTGAATTTGAAGTTCATGCATATAAATAGTTTACGATTAAATAGTAAAGCCATCCTTTGTGATTTGCATTCATTAATGATGGCTTTTTTTACGGATTATGTAAAAACACTGGAATTTTAGATATAATAAAAAAGTGTATTATGCTGCATAAAGAAGGGTGATTGAATATGTTGAAAAAGTTTACTGTGAGCAACTTCAAGAATTTTAAAGATGAGATTTCTCTTGATTTTAGTAAAATTGGTGAATATTCATTTAATATGGATAGTCTTTCGATGAGGTTGATTTATGGGCGTAATGCGACTGGAAAGACTAATTTTGGTAGGGCACTTCTTAATATTAAATCTTTATTGTGTGGCATGCAAAGTAGAGGTTTGATCAATGCAGATTCTCAAGAGGATACGGCAAAATTTATATATGAGTTTCAATTTGGAAGTGATGAAGTTACTTATAAGTATTCTAGATTTGCGAATACTGAGTTATGTGATGAAGAATTGTATATAAATGGAGAAGCTATTTTTAAGTGTGATTTTAAAAATAGTAAATTTGATTTTCAAGGTTTAAGTATAATTAGTGCGGAGACAGTGAATACGAATCGTTATTTAAATAAAGATGAGATGGATAATGAGTATGTGTTACCTTTTTTGAGATGGTTAATAAATAATACGGCTTTTAGTGATGATTCTGTTTTAATTCAATTATTTGAATATGTACGTAAAATGGACATGATTACTGTAGGACATGATTTGTTGTATTCTAATAGAAATTTTCTTGAGAATTTAAAAAATCCAGTTTATTTGAGTATTCCGCTATCTGAAGTCCATGCAATATGCTACAGAAGTCCACATAATCC
>OIWL01001669.1_pt1 | contig 22217 bp, 13 predicted proteins | sample 1587561 | NCBI WGS metagenome assembly OIWL01 (sample SAMEA3888903, study PRJEB22519) | human gut metagenome | biome: human gut; feature: human-associated habitat; material: faeces | place: Denmark | collected 2010 | reverse complement strand
TCATTCGGTGGTGCACAGGTATCGCGTACATTCTATGCCCGCGGTCAGACCGGACAGCAGTTGTTGTTAGGTGCTTATTCAGCATTGAGCCGTCAGGTACAAAAAGGTACTGTCAAGTTGTTTACTCGTTATGAAATGCTTGACCTCGTCATCATCGACGGACGTGCACGTGGTATCATTGCCCGTAACCTTGTAACCGGTGAAATCGAACGCTTCGCAGCTCATGCCGTAGTAATCGGTACTGGTGGTTACGGAAATGCTTTTTTCCTTTCTACCAACGCTATGGGTTCCAACGGCTCTGTAGCTATCCAATGCTACAAAAAAGGCGCTTATTTTGCTAACCCATGTTTCGCACAGATTCACCCGACTTGTATCCCCGTACACGGTGACAAGCAGTCTAAACTGACGCTGATGTCTGAGTCTCTCCGTAACGACGGACGTATCTGGGTTCCGAAGAAAATTGAAGATGCCAAAGCATTGCAAGCCGGAACAAAGAAACCAACTGATATTCCTGACGAAGACCGTGACTTCTACCTGGAACGTCGTTACCCTGCATTTGGTAACCTCGTACCTCGTGACGTAGCATCACGTGCTGCCAAAGAACGTTGCGATGCCGGCTTCGGTGTAAACAATACCGGTCTGGCTGTATTCCTTGATTTCAAATATGCTATCGACCGTCTAGGTGAAGATGTGGTTCGCGCCCGTTATGGTAACCTCTTCGACATGTACGAAGAAATCACCGACGAGAACCCATACAAAACTCCGATGATGATATTCCCCGCTATTCACTATACAATGGGTGGTATCTGGGTTGATTATGAATTGATGACCTCTATCCCGGGTCTGTTTGCTATCGGCGAAGCTAACTTCTCTGATCACGGAGCCAACCGTCTGGGAGCATCTGCTTTGATGCAGGGTCTGGCTGACGGATACTTCGTACTGCCTTACACAATCCAGAATTACCTGGCCGATCAGATTCAGGTTCCACGCTTCTCTACAGATCTGCCTGAGTTTGCAGCAGCAGAGAAAGCTATTAAGGAGAAGATCCAAAAGATTAAAGCCGTTAACGGTAAACACTCCGTTGACTCTATCCACAAAAAACTGGGTCACATTATGTGGGATTTTGTAGGTATGGCTCGTACCAAAGAATCACTGCAAAAAGCATTGAATGGTATCCAGGAAGTGAAGAAAGACTTTTGGACAAATGTACGTATCCCGGGTGATGTAAACGAACTGAACGTAGAACTGGAAAAAGCACTTCGTCTGATTGACTTTATCGAAGTAGGTATGTTAATGGCCCGTGACGCTTTGAACCGTGAAGAATCTTGCGGTGGCCACTTCCGTACAGAATACCAGACTCCGGAAGGCGAAGCACTGCGTGACGATAAGAACTTCTCTTACGTATCCTGCTGGAAATACACCGGTGAAGATTCGGAACCGGAATTGATCAAAGAAGATTTGAACTATCAGTTTGTGAAAGTTCAGACTCGTAACTACAAGTCATAATTCGGTTAATCAATTAAAGGAAAACAAAAAATGGATAAAAATATATCATTCACGCTAAAAGTATGGCGTCAGAAAAGCCCTAAAGCTAAAGGTGCTTTTGAAACATACCAAATGAAAGATATCCCGGGTGACACATCGTTCCTCGAAATGCTGGATATTCTGAACGAACAAATTATTAATGACGGTGGCGAACCAATCGTATTCGACCATGACTGCCGCGAAGGTATCTGTGGTATGTGCTCTCTGTATATCAACGGACACCCACACGGACCTGCAACAGGTGCTACTACCTGCCAGATGTACATGCGTCGTTTCAAAGACGGTGACACAATCACTGTTGAGCCATGGCGCTCTGCCGGTTTCCCGGTAATCCGCGATTTAATGGTAGACCGTTCTGCTTATGACAAGATCATGCAGGCTGGTGGTTACGTAAGCATAAACACAGGTGCTCCTCAGGACGCCAACGCTATCCTTATCTCTAAGGACATCGCTGACGAAGCTATGGATGCCGCTGCATGTATCGGTTGTGGCGCTTGTGTAGCTGCTTGTAAGAATGGTTCGGCTATGTTGTTCGTTTCAGCAAAAGTTAGCCAGTTGAACCTGCTTCCACAAGGAAAGGTAGAAGCTGCACGCCGTGCGAAGGCTATGTTGTCTAAGATGGATGAGCTCGGATTCGGTAACTGTACAAACACTCGTGCTTGCGAGGCTGAATGTCCGAAAAATATCTCTATCAGTAACATTGCTCGTCTGAACCGTGATTTCATTCTTGCAAAACTGAAAGACTAAATACTTAGTATTTGATTAATAGCAGAAGAATCCCTCACCCAATAATAGGTGGGGGATTTTTTATTTCTTAATCCGAACTGGTTGAACAAAAATAGAAGTAACATACTTTCATTATCACATAACAGAAGAATTTCTGCAATATACAGCATAAACAAGTACTTTTTTCTACAAAGAAATAGAAAATGGGAAAGTGTCTCATTCCGTGTATTAAAGGCTGTTTCAGACAAAAGCTTAACCAATTTTCTTAGGAATTAAGAAAATAAATAGATTATCACAAGCTTAATAATTATTAATACATTATATTTGCAAAAAGAAAAGAAGATGTACCACGTATTTAATGTATAAATGGCATAACTTACATTGCATCTTTTTAGTTGCGTGAACAAATATTTGTGCCAGACTGAAACCGACCAATTTTCATCTCAAACTTCGGCACAGAGAAAGTCCCGCAACCTTTATTGCATATATATGTTATATTTGTGCTTTTTATGCACAAATAGATTATTTCGTATATATACAAATAAAGGGAGCGTGGGCTGACTCATTATTCGAAGGGAGGTTCTTGGTCGGACCGCAGTCTAGAATAATGTTTCAGTCACACGCTCTCGTTTTAAAAACAAGCGCTTTCCGAAACATTTGCATCCATTTTCATTATAGAGAGTATTAAAAAGAATTTATGTACACAAGAAGAGAGAAAAAACAGTGAACAGTTACAAGAAAACAAAATACAGGTATGGAGGCTGTTAATATATTAGCCCATTGCCCGAAAAATAACTCTGATTTAATAGTTAATAGAATTTTATCATCCCTTATGTAAGAGAGGGTGCCGGCAGCTGATAAATCTTTATGAAAAGCACACGAGCGTGTGTGCAAACTGTCAGGCATCTATTTAGGCAGGGCGTCGCTGTGAAGCGATGCCCTTTTTTCAACACATTGTCTATAAGGAAGCACTGCTATACTTTTCCGGAACGTATGTTACGGGGAGATGCGCCAAAATTCTTCTTACAAAAATTAGAGAAATGAGGTAGAGATTCAAAGCCGTATTGATAACAAATTTCTGAAATAGTAGCTTGCGTGTAGCAAAGATCATAGATGATTCCCTCTTTACGCCGCTTCATCATCCATTCATAGACAGGTTCATGAAATACAGAATTAAAAATTCGGCGGAAAGTGGTTACAGTATATCCTCCTAACTGAGCAAAGTCTTCTACTGTTTTCACTTTAGCATGATTTTCAAGAACGAAATATTGAAAACTGGTAGTATACTTAGACAGTGGATGCACCAATGTGGACAACTCATAATCAGAATAATAAGAACTAAGAATAAAAGCCAGTTCTTTTCGCTTCAATGATAGCAGCTCACGACATATTTTCTCCTTAGACAAATAAATAGCAGATCCCTCAAGAAAATGTAATAACTCAGGTACTATTTTTAGTGGAGAAAAGATCAGAGGCGGAGTTACATCGTGCATGATGTAATTGTAACGCTCTTCACAAAAAAGCTCAGGTTTGTTAAAACTATAACACACACATTCGGCATCTGCCATGACAAGTATTTCCAGTTTTGAACCAATGGCCTGAAGAATAAACTCACCAGCATGTATCATCGTACCGGCGTACTCCTGACTATTAACAAGTATTTCACCTTTGAGTAAAAAAATGATGAGATTCTCCTCACACTTCTGAGCAGGCTTATGAAACCCTCTCGGATGAGAAGCATGAATAATAGCATTGTTCACTGCCTTAGGACATTCCAAACAGTTCATCGTTACTCCACAAGTGGGGGTACCGGACATAGTAGTATATATTATTTGTTTATGTTTCCCGCAAATGTACAAGAATATTTTAATAGACAAAGCATCCTACAAGAAAAATCCCCAAGGAAAGCAGTAAAAGTTTCACTTGAGGATTTTATTAATCATTATATGCTATCGGATACAGGTCGGTTTGTCTATTTTGAATACCTTTCCGATATCTTTTCACATACTTGTGACCGGAATAATAGCTAATGTGCTTCTTGTTTCGTTGAAATAATAAACCAATGATTGGGATTAGATACCTTCGTGAATTTTATTTCTTGAGGATATATATTATTATCAGCCTCAATAATAAATTCATTTTCACCCTCTTTCGTTAAGAAACTAATTATCGGTTCATATGATTTATAATAGTACTGTGCGCTCATGGCATAACCTTTCCAAAGAATACGAATTCGATCATCAGTCCCTTCTACTACTTCATATTGAGTAGTATACACGCTTCCTATGTTCTCCTTACAAACAGCCAGAATAGCCTGAAGACTTGTTTCCGGCTCAAATGGATTGGTATATAAACCAAGATAGAAGTCATTAAAGGTAGTTGCAAAGTCATTATTCATGATATAAACCATACTATTCCACAACTGACGAAAGCGGGTACTACTACGCTTATTTGCAAAATACCATGTATCCGTTGTCTGATTAAAAATACGATTGATAGGCAAAGTGCCTATCTCAATTGTATTTTTATCATCTTTGAAAACAAGTTTTCTCTCTGCATCATCCCATTTGAGACTTTCTATGGTTGTACCTCCAATAGTTACAGGATTGGCACACTTCGCTCCATCCGCTGTGAGAATAAATGATATCAGCTTCGTTTCAACCTTGTCATTTACCGTATAAGACAGATTAAAACAGCGCGCAGATGAACTTTTGGCTAACATGCTTATCGACTCTCCATTGAGTAACATGTCCAGATACTTGGTATCCACCAACGATGCCATTTTATCTATGCCCGACAAATATTCGCTCCAGGAAATGTCCGACGACAGTTTACGCATCTCTATCCTTTGATTTGTTTTCTTACCTTTAAGTATGATCTGGCTGGAGTTATGCTCCATGATATAAAATTCATAATCACCTCCGAATCCGACTCCATCTGATTGCGGATCAGAGAATTTATGGAATATCTTATTATATGTGTCAAAAGCCAATAATATCCCATTTTCGTGTTTTAACGTATACATGCCGGATTCTTTCCGGGTATTATCTCCACTTACTGCTTTCTCTGCTGAAAACGTGGCCATGCCGTCCTCGTCAAACGACACAATCAACTGATATCCTCCATATAAAGAGGTATCCGGAAAATATTCCATTATCCATCCATTTTCTGCTCCCTGGAGATCTTTACGGCATGCTTCTTCCTCCTCCGTAAGGCGTTCATTTGAATTTCCACTATAGATCTCCTTTTCCTCTCCTGTACATGCAACTAAAAAGAGAAAAGGTATACTAATCAAAATAAATAATATCTTTTTCATATTCGGTATGATTTTCAAAGTGAATCAATTTCTGTAGAACGTTTTGCAATCACTGTTCTCAATTTATCTATATCGATATTCCAGGCACTTTTCAACCATTCACGAGCTATTTTCAGTTTAGAGAGAATAATTGTTTTTCCATTGCCGGTACCGGTTGCTTGTTTGTCCGGCAATTCTTCTTTGGCCTCTTCATCTGTGAACGTGGCTTGCCGAAGAATCTCGTTCCAATCTGCATCCGTACGGGTTAAAAAATTGGCAATAACTTCTACAAAGTCCTCCCGAGCCTCACTACTGGCATAATTGCTCACAAAGCCCATACGGTGAGCCTGTTCGTTTGTACGGTTCATCCAGCCCGTAGGAGAATAATTATCGACAGATATTTCATTAAACTCGATCGGATAATTTTTTGTCTGATGCAGAATGTGTGCAAACTCGTGGTGCATAGTTCGGAAGTAGTATAGATTTAATAGCTCGATATTGGTTTTATCAAGAGAATTAATTTTATAGAGGGTAACTTTTATTCCTTTATCGGCAGTACCCAGCACTTCTGTCTTAGAATCCGGATTAACGGCCGACGATCCAATCAAATTGATGATACGCGGACCATATTGTTTCATAAATATTTCTCCGCATACCTCGTCATAAGCCCCCAACCAAAGATGTTTGATGAGTTTAGCCATTTCTTTGGATTTCTCCAGTTCTGCAGGAACCAGATTGTAACTCATATCGCTTTCAATGTCTTCAAACCGGTACTTCAAGTCAATATTGTATGGCTTTATATAGTTATCCAACAACCAGCTATCAAATTCATTCCGTTCGACCTTTATCTTACCGAATGTGCTTTCATCCAAATCATCTTCTCCACAAGAAGTAAAAGTAGATATACTGATGAAAAACAAGAATGAATATAGAATTATATATTTAAAACTTCGCATCATATTTTTATTTCTTTTTATCATGTATTATAGCTGTTTTTATCTGGGATTTGGAGTTAGTCCCGCGCCAATCACATCTGTTGGTATCTGAATCGCTCTTCTCGGATCATCTACAGTTAATATATCATCACTACTACCACTTATATTGTGAGTAACTTCAATACCATAACGTTTGATGTCAAACCAGCGTAGACCTTCATGAATGGTTTCTATCCGACGCAAATGGAGGATACAATTCACAAAATTGAGTTGTTCACCATTTTCAATAGTGAACTTCGGATGTAGTTCCTTCTTTGTTTTTTCTGTAGCTTGGCTACCATAATATTGATTGACAGCCGAACGTGAAACCGTTACTCCGGAGGCATGTGTATCAAACCAAGCCTGTATATCAGCTACAGCCTGAGTATATTCTTTCTGATAGATGTAAGCTTCAGCACGACAGAGCAATAACTCATCCGTCGTAAAAGCCGTAGTTACAATATGCGCTTGTCCGATACCCGCTACCTTATCAGTATATTCAAAGAATTCAATCTGCTTGGGAAATACCAATCCGTATTCTTGCGTACCGAACAGTTTGTCGAAATATTTAAGCGAGCGCTCATTTCCCCAGATACCTGCACTAAGTAAGGTTTCCAGCATTTTTGCAATAGGATGCCCATAACGTCGATACGTCTTATAAACCCCTGTCATACGAGCATAAGCCGATACAGCCGTTTGCAAAAGCAGGTTACTGTTCTCTTCTGCCTTAATATATTGATTCCCTATTTCAAAGTAAGATGAAAGCGAAGGATATGGAGAGTAATCCCGTAGCATATTTGCCGGAGAACTCCCCAATACCTTACTTGCATATTCTATTACTTTATCATACTTTCTGTAATAAAGATAAAAACGGGCGGCAAAAGCATTGGCAGCTTTGGTGTTGAAATGATATTTTGGAATAGAATAAAGTTCATCGTTAATGAGTCCTATACCTTCTTCAATATCTTGCGCAATATCCTCATAAACTAATTTCACCGTCCCGCGGTCATAATTCTTGCTAACAATTGTCTCTCTTTCTTTTACGTAAGGTATTCCTAAATCTTTATCACTTGTTTGTTCATTATAAGCCTGACAGAAAATGTTAACCAGCATGAAATGACTGTATGCCCGACAAAGAAGGGCTTCTCCACGCTGCGCATTCAGTTCATCAGGATTATCCGACAAATCAATTGCCTCCAACGCCTGGTTGGCAACAGCAATCGCTCCGTAATATCCTTCCCATAAATGCGTCGGAGAATCTGCAATTTTCTGTGTAGAAGGTTGCCACCTGTAATACTCTTCCACTACTTGGTTCAAAGTACCATAGTTTATTCCATTGTCTTTAATATTATCCGACGAGGCTTCTCCTAACATACAGATAGCAACAGTAGGATAAGCCGATACCAATAAATCGGTAATATTATCTTCCGAATTCAGATTGGCCCTGTTGTCGGGTAATTTATCAAGATAGCTTTCGCATGAAGTACTTATCCATACAAAGGTTAATCCGATAAATACATTGATGATATGTTTTAATTTCATATTCTATTTTTAATCTTGTTTTTATAATCCTAACCTGATAGTAAATGTGAATTGCCTGGGAACAGGAGTAGATACACCACCGGAACGGAAAAATTCAGGATCTTGCCCATTTAGCTTTGAATCGGCATATAGCAGAAAGAGATTGGTTGCCTGTATTTTGAACTGTAATTTGTTCAACCGGAAAAAGCTCAAAACCTTGGCCGGGAGATCATAGGACAAAGAAATTTCCTTTAACCGGATAAAACCGCCGTCAGCAATGCGTACATCTGAATAGTTGTAAGCATTATAAGCCATATTTAAATAAGCATACTGCTGGTTCATGCGGTAACTTACAATAGTAGGTATATGGGTGGTATTTTCATCACCGGCTTTCATCCAACGATTCTTAAACTCTTTAGGCATGGCATCAAGATCAGAATAGGCACTGCTGAAAACCGGATCCAAACGAATTACATTTCCAAAAGAATAGGTAAGAAATACATTCAGTTTAAAGTTTTTATAAGTAAGGATATTACCAAAACTTCCGGTAATAGTAGGATCAGTAGGACCTTCATATTTTAAGAAACCCAACTTCTCATACTCTTGAAAATTCAGAGTGGAAATTGTTCTTTGACCATCCTGATTGATAAAAGTAGGAAGACCGTCTTCTGTCAATCCGGCAAAAGGTATAGAGAAAAGTGCCCTTACAGGATAACCTTCCCGTCCGAATCCATTTCCTGAGATCAGATCAAGTACGTTCGCATGTGATTTCAGATCCGTTATCTCATTCTTTGTCTTGGAGAAAATAAAATCGGTATTCCAACTGAAATCTTTCTTCTTTATATTCTGAGTGGAGAGAGTCAGTTCTATACCGGACGATCTCATGGAAGCTATATTGGCATATTTGGCAATTGTTCCACCGGCTCCCTGGGTATTGATTACTCCAATCAAGTCAAAATTATTACGCCGGTAATAATCTGCCGCAAGATTGATACGATTATGAAGGAAGCCTAAATCGACGCCTACGTTGAATTCGTGTTTCTTTTCATAGGTCAGTTCACTGTTCTCAAGTTCCGTAATGCGCATTCCCGACTCTGTGACACTGGCTGAAGGACGCCAAGGCGAATAACTGTTAAGGATCGTTTGCGAATTAGTCACGAAAGCAGGACCACGGTCGGCTGTCAAACTATAAGACGCTTTAAGTGTTGCATGCGACAGAACCGGATGTGAGAAATTAGAATAGAATTTTTCTTCGTGTACGTTCCACGCACCGGCAATATTCCATGTCGGTAACCAACGTGCCGAACGTGATTTACCTAAACGATTGGTACCTTCGTAACGTCCGGTTCCGGTTAATGTGTATTTACCTTTATAAGAGTAGGTACCCATAACGAAGAAAGCTACACTGCGAGTATTGGCAGCTTCATTAGTATAATAATTGGTATTTTCTTCTTTACCCTGTTTGAAAACATTGTAATCATAGAAAGGCGTACCGCCTTTATCATACTGATAACCCCAACCCCGGAACCAGCTCCGGGTACGGTCAATAGAACTGTTTTCAAAACCACCGAAAAAGTTCAGAATATGTGTGTTATTAATACTCGTATTGTAAGTAGCCGTTGCACGGATATCAATTCCCCTCATACTATAATCAGTACGAGTGTAGATACCACCTTCCGGGAGAATAGTAATGGGCAAAGAGTTTATCAGATCGGGATCAGTGTACAATAACGGATTACTATCTCGGATAGTGGCATCTCCCATAGCACGATATGATTCCGCCTGATTGGAATGGTCTTTGATATTATGTTCCTGTCCGGTAGTAGAATACTTAATAGCAGCCAATCCGCTTAATTCCAATCCCTTGACAGGTCTCCATTTGAGTTCTCCCTGAAATTTAAGATCTGCTACATTCAAATCGATATAGTTATTATCCAATTCATGCAGTATATTGAAATCGGCATAGTTACGGGTGTAGTACACCTCTTTGCCATTTTCATCTGTACATTGCAAAGTACGTGAGGTGTTCAGCGCATAGCTGTACGGGTTTATATCAAAGTCGCGTTTTACTTGTCCGTTTACCACATCCAGTTGTTGGCTTAATGTACCGGGGGCAACTTGCTTACGATACGAACCACTTCCTAAAATCAGAGCACTCAATTTGTCTGAAAGATTAAAAGAGGCATTCATATTGGCTGTATACCGGTTTACAGAACTGGCTTTCGTCCAACTGGGATCATTGTAAAGGCTTAATGAAGCATACATATGCGCTTTCTCCGACCCCGTTGAGATACTGACGGAATGTGTTTGGACAATATTCTGATTGAAAAGGATATTAAACCAATCTGTATTCCGCATTTCAGCTTTTTCCAGATATGCATAACGCGCTTCGAGTGTATTGTCCAGCAGATAAGAATCCGTATTGGGATCATATGTATTTATCATCTGATACATCTTACCGTAAACGCCGCTATTAGCAGCACGTGCTGTCTCTGAAAACAGTAGCCAGCCTTTATCTTCCATCTCTTTGTATACATCCATTTGTTCCTGAGAATTCATGATATTGAACTCTGAATAGTGTGGAACCATACGATACGTGAGTTCTCCGGTGTAATTAATACTGCTAAGACCTGCCTGTCCGCGTTTGGTTGTGATAACCACTACACCGGCCATTGCTCTGGCACCATATATGGAAGTTGCCGAGCCGTCTTTAAGAATTTGGAAACTCTCTATGTCGTCTGCACTCAGACCCGATATGGCCGAACTGATTAATGTCACTGCATCTCCCGATGAAAGGTCGTCAGTGCTGACATCAACCGCATCCTCCATGATTACTCCGTCTACTACCCACAATGGTTTGGAATTACCATATATGGAAGTTGCACCACGCACCCGAATTTTGGGAGCCGTACCAAAAGTTCCTGAAACGTTCTGTACAGATACCCCTGCCGAGCGTCCTTCCAACGAACGGCTTATATCCGGCATACCGTCTATGCGGGCTTTGGATGCATCCACTTTATCGGCAGCTCCGGTAAACAAACGTTTATCTACTTTTGACATACCGGTTACTACTACTCCTTCAAGCATTTGAGCGTCCGATTCCATTGCAATTCTCAGATTGGGCTTTGCTTTCACTTCTTGGGGCTTTAACCCGACGTAGGTAATGTGAAGTTTGGCAGACAACGATATTCCTTTCAACAGGAATTTCCCGTCAATATCTGTGATAGTGCCTTGTTGGGTACCCTTTACCTGTACATTAGCTCCTATGACAGGCTCACCATCTTCTGCATAGACGACAATTCCACTCACATCAGTGTTTTGTGCCTGTATCCATTCTGTACATGCCAAAAACATACATAAATAAAACAGCAACAATGATTTTTTACTCATATAATAACTTTTTCTTTAGTGGAAATTTAAAAAAGGGATGTATTTGATGTAAACACATCCCTTTTTGTAGAAACATAACGTTAGTTATTTAACCAGAAATTTACTGGTCTTCGTAGCCAACCTGGAAGTTAGAGAGAGAATATATATACCTTTTTCATAGGAATCCAGTTCTATTTTACTTGTATTCCCGGTGTTGAGTATTAATTGCCCGTTTCCGTTATAGATACGAATAATTTGGTAGTCTCCAATCAGACAAAGAGTACGGCCACTTATGTAATATCCGTTGTCCTCTGTCTCTACGTTTTGTACACCTACGTTCGGATCGTTTCCTGTCTTCTCAATCTTTGTAGAGTAGAGGTTGAAAGCTTGTGTACTAACGGGAGATTCAACCATATAACCGAAATAATAAAGCCCATCGGCCGGAACAGTTATACTACCGCTTGCTGTGGCCCTGTCACCGGAATTGTCATCACCGCTTGCTACTAATGTGGTGAAAGCATCCGGCATGTCTTTATCAGCCATATAAAGTCTTACATACTGTTCCGTGCTTTCAGGAGCAGTTGATTTAATGATAATACTATAATCAAAAGTAGCTTTGACAATGTCACCTTTCTTCAGGCTTATTACCGGAGCAACATAAGCACCCGGACATGGTTTATATGTCAAACCAGTATGAGCATCATCTCTGGTGACCTGGGTTTTCATAAATGTTTCATTATTTACCTTTGCAACTGTCCATTGTTCAAAATGGCTCACTGAAGGATAATAATGATACCATTCACTTTCCTTGTTGGCAAAATCTGCAATATACGGCTCTGTTTCTATGCTTAATCCGGTAGTAACAGGATTTTTGATTGTGAAGTAATCCATAAAGAGAGAGCTGCTTAATGTAGCAGTTGATGTACATTTCACCCCGATATAGTAATGCCCATTGGCAGGAATAGTGATTTGCTTCACTACTTTTTGATACTCTCTTCCCTGGACTAATGCCTTTTCGGCTTTGTATATGGACATTGTCATAGCTTCTGTTGTAGGAGCTTCACCTAAAAATACTTCAAAATCTTGTCCGTTCTTTTCAGGAGTAGATGTTCCGCTAATGTTTAAGTAAGTACGATAGAAGAACCCGAAGTCATACGTTCCGGCAGGAATTTCGATACAGCCGGAGAATACCCAGTCGCCATCACCGGATGCAGTACCGGCATGGCGGATTCCTCCTGTTCCGGAATAGGCCGAATTGGCTGCTGTAAAGTTGTTGCCTGTTGCCCAACCACCATTGAATATCCATTGAGAACGTTCCAAGTCTGTTTCCAAATCCCCAAGATAAGGAATGGTTGCCGCCTCATAATGGATTACACTGTTTGAGGAGAACATTTTGTTGTTAAAGGCATCACAATCAGATGCTTCCTTTACTTCTCCTGAGAAGAAGTAAGTACCCGGAGTCGAAATATCGGCTTTTTTCCGGAAAGTATATTCTATCGTAGCTCCCGGTTCTATGGTTCCTGTGTAGGTTTCGGAAACTGTCTGAACAGCTTTATCCGCCTCGCTTCCGTCTCTATAGACAACATAACTTAAAGGAACATTCGATATTGCTTTGGCACCATGATTCATAAACGACACAATGATGTCAGCATTTGTCAGATAGAACCCGTCTTTCGCAGAAGAACCAACCGCGTTGATGGCCATATCGTTGTCTTGATCCAAGCGTACATCATCCAGGATAATATCACGTCCGCTACCATCGTTATAAAATGCCAGATAATAATTACCAGCTTCCTCTATATCGAGCAACACATATCCTTGCTTATAGTATTTAACATTATCAATAGGAAGTGTAGCCAAAGGCGTTCCTTCCTTGAAGTCGCTATAAGAATCGGTCTTACCTAAGTATACTTTCAGATTGGAAACACCGCTGGCATATAATGTAGCATAATAGAAAGAGAGGCGTACTTTACCTTTAGGCATCGTGACGGCTGGTGAAATCAACCAATCGTTATGAGTGATTCCACTGAAAGAGTTGATATATGCTGCATACTGTCCTTCTTTGGCAAAAGTAGCTCCTCCGCTGGTAACCTGTGTTACCTCCCAATACACATTATCCTTTTCGGGATTGTAACAGATCCAGTTTTTCCAATTTTCTTCCGGTTCAAAGCCCATTTTGTACGGGAATCCTGCTGCTTCATACACTTGTACTGTGGCAGCTGTTTCGTCATTACCCTTGTCACCGTCTTCTGCCAGTGCACTCCATACTTTTAGTTCATTAGCTCCCGGTTGACTAAAGTCAGCTTTCGTTTCAAAGGTATAGTCTATTTTCTGACCTACGGATAGTGCCACAATCACGCCGTCTATTACCACCCCATCATTCAACCGGTAATGAACAGGAATATTTTGCAAATCATCTTTACCGATGTTCATAAATGTAGCCGTAACGGTGACCGAATTGTTTTTCATCATGGCGTTGGCATAAGGAGAAACGATTTTCTGCGCAACTACATCATTATAGGGATCACAGATTTCTATATTGCGCATCAATAGTTGTGAACCAGCAACGCTTGCTGTGAGTCCAAGAGAATATTTACCCAGTTCATTTACATCAATCGTAAAACCTCCTTTTACCCATTCATACGGCGAAGCCAGCAGTCGCGCTGATGTACCTGTCGGTTCATACTTACTGTAATCGAAATTACCAAGAGAAGCAGTTACCGTGAAACTTTCCCCACACTGGTATTCAAAATTGATACGTACCTTTCCTTGGGGTAACGTAATACAATTACTTGCCAAGATAGCAGATTGCCCCATGTATGGAGAGTATAACCAGCAGTTTTGTACATTTTCCTCATCAGCCCCAAGCCATTTCCAATAAGCGTTCCGTCTACCTTCGGTTGCTGAACTGCGGAGATTTTCCTGTGCATTTTCTATTGTCATCTTATATGGATACTCCATAGAGGCAGTAATAACAACAGTAGCAGATAATGTATCATTAAATAGATTGGCATCGTTAGAAGCTTCTACCCACGTTTTAATAGTATAAACACTGTCTATATTTTGACGTGGCTCTGTAAATTTTATCTTTTCTGTGAATGAGCATTGCTTTTCTTCACCACTGCTCAATGCTTCATTTATATTTTGTATGACAATCGGATTCTTATCAACTTGATAGCATAGTTTATAAGCCGGTGAAGCTGCTCCCGTATTTTTTACCGTCACCTTCAATGCTTGTTCCAGCCTGCAGCCATTCTCGATTCCATCAATAGAAGAGAGAGCTACATCAGGAGATGGGGTTTGAGTCATCTTAATATTATCCAGATAAAGCTTGTTGGCTAAGAAACTACCTGTCGCATTCAGAGCATGTCCGAAATCCCAAAATGCAATATATACTTTCTGGCCTGCATACTTACTCATATCAATCGTATAATTGCCCCATGGCAAAACTCCTTTAGGAATAATGCTGAAAACGGTCTCTTTGAAACTGACCGAATCATTACCAGCGGTGGAGACCAGTACCTTTAGTTCGTAGGGGTTAACGTCTTTAAGACCGTTATACGCACCGTTGGCTCCCAACATGAAACTCAAGTATTCATTGTTTCCTACTGTGATTTGCGGTGTAATTAGCCAATTGCTTGTCCATAATGCAGAGAGACCTGCACCTGAACTTGTAGACTGAGCAGCTTTTCCACCTTTATAACCGGTCACAAAGGTATTAATGTCCTTGTTATTCACCTGTTCCCATTTAGGATAGCTGAGCAGGGAATATTCAATACAACGTGTTTCCCAACCTTTCGGTGGAAATTGATCACCCTCAAAATCCTCGTTCAACGATTGTGCGTACGTCGTGGCGACAACAATCAAAAGGAGATGCACAAATAGTAATACTTTTTTCATTTGAATTGTATTTGGAGATTAATAATTGTTATTTGACACACAGAAGCGCCATCTAACTTTCACGATAACAAAAAAGAAGATTTTTGATTTATTATCATAATATAATTCCCTGCATTGACTACTTTACTATTTCAAATCAAAAATAATGTACTACTGCATACTATATTATTTAACTGATAAACAGACTATTGCATTTCCTTTGTAAAACCTTCTTTTTTTGCTTTTTGTGAGAAAAAGCAACTATAACTTTAAAAAGAGCACGTCAAAATTGGTTAATATATAGCATATTATTATCTTTGTAATGGATATAAAATCAATTAGCATAATGCATAAGATTCTTATAATCGCTTTATCCATACTATGTATCGTTGAAAAGGTTTTTTCACAATCACCTATTCCTGCTAAAGGAATTGAGAATATATTAAACCAATCGAGAGAGTATGTTTCACAGCCTTATTTCACCGATACGATACTGGTAAAAAGAATCGATTCTTTAATGCATAGTACATACTCGGGAGAGGAAACTTTTAAAACGGTATTTCAGGTAGGATTGTCATTGTGCAATATAAACCGCAAAGAAGAAGCTGTAAAGTATCTGAGCTATTGTTTATCGGTGATAAAAGACGTATTTCCTGAGATACCCCGTAATTCACTTCCTACTTACATCCATATTATGAATCAGACAGGACTTTCTTATAATTATATGAGATTGACCGATCTGGCAATGAACTACTACACGAAAGCATTGGACATCGCCCAAAAAAATAACCTGAATGAAGAGGAGGCAATACTTTGTAATAATATTGCTTCTATATTTCAGACTCAAAAGAAATATGACGAATCGGATTCTTTATTCAAAAGAGCTATTATTATCAACGAAGAACTAAAAGTTCCTCAAAGACTGTTTGTTAATTACAATAACCTCTCTGTGAACTATGCCCATAAAAAAGATTATAATAAAGCACTTGAATATGCTTTCTTAGCTGTACATCAGCTGGATGCTGCCAGAGATTCCGATATGATCATACTGATGCAACGAAACATTGGCTCTATCTATTTGAAACAGAAAGAGCCCCGGATGGCATTGCAGTTGTTGAAGCAGGTAGAGGATTATCAGTTGAAGCATCATCAGGAATACTATTTGACAGGAACTTATCTGATAATGACCAATGTATATAATTTATTGGAACAAAAAGAGATGGTTGGTAGCTATTTGAAGAAAGCGCTCGCCCTGTCTGATGAATATAATAATGTATATGATAAAAAGGTATTGCTTGCCGAACTTTCTAAGTATTATGCAAATATAGGACAACATCGAACGGCTTTTGAAATGTTAAAACAGTCTATGGCATTAAAAGACTCCCTATATAACTCGGAAGAGGAAGAAAGAACGAGAAACTTATCGGGTGCTTATGATGAGGAACGCATGCTACAGGAAAAGTTGATTCGGATAGAGAACAACCACGCAGTTGTGATGCAGAAGGTATATATAATGGTGTTTTCCGGAGTAATACTTTTGGTTGTTATAGCCGTATGTACGATTTATTGGCTCAAAAAGCAGAAGAAAAAGACGAGAAGAGCATTGTGTGATTACGCCCGGCAGAAACGCGATCAGATGGAACGGCAAGAGGGAAAAATAATCTCTTTGCTGAATAACCTGGAACAGCTGAAGTTAGAATTGGAACAAAATGAACGCAAACAGATGTCCTACTCATTACAAGACACTAAGAACAAAGAGTTCATCGCACAACTAACCGATCGCCTGAAGCAATTGTTATTGGACATGAATCCTAAAGAAACACAAGTAAAAAAACAGATACGTGATATTATTTCGCAACTAAACCAGATTGACAGTAACAATATATTGCAAGATTTCCGGGATTCATTTGAAAGTATTCATCATCATTTCTATGAGAACTTAAACGAAGAATATCCTACTATTACAATGAAAGAAATGCGCTTGTGTGCCTTGCTACGATTAGGCTTGTCTACAAAGGAAATTGCCGATATTACTTTCAAAGAGGTACGAAGTGTAGAGTCTGCACGCAACCGCCTACGTAAAAAACTGCAAATCTCCCAAACGGAAGACTTGCAGAAGTTTTTGATGAATTTTTAAGCTATACACTTATTGGAATCTGACTATTCTACGGTAGCACCACCTTCACCTTTTATCCAGTTGGTGACTGTGGCACTGGAAGAAATTTCTTTCCGCATGAAAGTCAATGTAATATCATAAGATATGCCTGCCCGAAATTCATTACCAGTGGTTGAAGTTACTTTAGATACATTCAACTCTCCATGATTAGTGACAACTGTAAGGCTTAATTCAGCATCACCTGTAATTGGAGCAATCATTACAGACCCTCCTGCCCTTACCGCCTTATCCTTAGGGATGGGTACTCCATTCCCGGCAGTTGCATTTAAAGCATAAAGATTCTGAGTTTCGCTTACTGTTAATGTTCTACTCTTCAAATCGAATCCTACAGGTAGCTGAATACCGTTCAATTGAATCACACGGACATCATCCATATCATCTTCGGGTATGCTTTCGCCTTTTTGTATGTAAAAAGTAAGCTGCGTAAGTGCATGGCTGAATGCCAGCGAAGGAGCAGCACTACTTTTGGTACCGAAAATTTCGTTAGAAACCAGTACATCTGTACTTCCGTCTGCCTCAATCTTACCAAAGGTATAAAGCTGTCCGGTAACCTTTCCAATGGGAGAGAATGCCTTCATAAAGGTTTTACCACCATCGGTAAGGTAATACTGTTCGTTTTTGAAAACAACAGCGGAACCTTTTGTCGGGGAAGCAATGATAGATTCCTTGGTATCGGTAGACCAGGAAGGAGAGGCATCGCTATAGGTGGTAGCATCTGAAGTAGTTTCCCAACCTAAAATAGTTGCAGAAAAGGGGGCGTTCTCGCCGATTGCTGCACGTGACTGGGCTATCGTTCTTTGTACTTCTGCGCTAAGATGAATTTCTTTAGGGTAGGAATGAGACATAGCACTATCAGTCTCTGTATCTATGATTGTACAGCTTGCTAATAGTGCTATGATGGATATTAAGAAGGGGGGCTTAATCATTCGATAATTATTTATTCTACAGTACCTGATGCAGTACCGTTTTTCCACGCAGTAACTGTAGTTTCAACTGAGATTTTTTCTTTGAATGTAAGAGTTACAGTGTAAGCTGTACCTGCTGCAAAAAATTCACTGTCATCAACAGTTACTACTACATTATCAAAGGTCTTATCACTTGTCCCATCATTAGTTACGACAGTTAAGCTCATTGTTTTTTCTGTTGTGGGAGCAATCATCAATTCTGAGTTAGCTATAGGCGTAGCAACATCCGGTATTTCAATACCTCCATCAGCAATCGTCACTAATATTGGAGTTGACGGAGCTTTCGTTACCAATGCGTTACTCTTTAAATTAATACCTGTAGCAACCTGAGGGGCATTTAAGGTAATAGACTTCAGCTTAGTGCCATTCAACAAACCATCACCCGCTTTAATAGAAAATTTGACCTGAGTCAACATATGGTTAAACACAAATCCTGTTGCAGGAGCAGCAACTCTACTTCCTGAAATTTCACCTGCATACAAAACATCTACAGAACCATCTTCTTTAATACCTGTAAAATTATAAACACCATCAGTTACAGTACCTGCAGGATAACAAGCTTTCATATAAGTCTTTGTGCCATTGCTTGTATTGTAATATTTATCAAGTATGACTGTTGTTGAGCCAACTACATTTATGTCCTTACCTGTAACAATCCAAGGAGCAACTGTACTATATTCAGGAGTATCAGTACCTTCCCATCCTAATATGGTTGCATCAAAGGTTCCACTCGTCAATGGAGCTCTTGTTACCCCTGCAACTACATTCGTTTTTACCCCTGCAGTAACCTGAATCGCTACCGGTTCCCCATTATCAACTGCATCTATGCCCTCTACTTCTGTGTTTGAACAACTTGCCATCATTCCCAATGCCAATGCTGAAAAGATAAATGTCTTCATACTTTTTGTCTTTAAAAGTTTATATTATTGTTTTATTTGTTTCTTATATCACACTACCATTTCCTGTTTCTATCACCCAGCTAACTACTGTAGCAGTCATACCTATTTTCAATAAGTTGAATGTCACCTCTGCAGGTGCTTCGGTTTGTACTTCTTTTATAACCTGAGTGATATCTGTCGTTATTGTTTCTTTTTCTTCATTCTCATATGTAAAACTCATTTCCAAGATAGTCTTTCCTTCTACACCAGCTCTTGTAGTACTGATTTCATGCAGGAGAGGCAATAACATTTTTCCTTCAAAACAGACTCTGTCTTCCTTGTATACCGGTATCAAATCATGGTAGTACTCGGAAGTAGAGTAAGCAGCAGTTTCCATAGTGAACAACTTCAACGAATTGATCATCCCGATAAGATGTGCCTCAGCCTGTTTCACTTTCTTACTTGTTGGCATCTCAAAACAGGCTTTCAATACCAAAGGATGAGGTGAGAGCACTACTAACGGCCCATTCGTCTCGGTGACATTAAATTCTGCCACAGAAGAAAACATCATTTCCGGATGCATTACATCACCGTTCACTCCCGGCTCTAATAACTCTATCGCTGCATCTTCCGCCACATCCATATTACTGAACTTCACATTGGGATCTGCTTTGTCCATACTAAGCAACAGCAGTTTATATTTACCAGGCAACAAATCATTGATATAAACATCATCGCCAACTTCTCTTGAAAAAGGTTTCAAAGAACGACTTTCCGGATAAAACACCAACCATTCTCCTTCCGGCTTACTATATTTCCCCCAATTGACTTTGACATGAACCGTACCATCGGGTACTCTCTCAACGTCATCCTCAATAGGACGAAAAGAACAAGATGAAAGCAACAGGATTATTCCTTCACACAGTACAAAACACAGCACTTTCCATGAAGAAGATTTTCTTACTTTTTCCATCTTCTGTTTCTTTTGATGCAACAAATATAGAAGATGAAAATAAACTAAAACAATACTTAGATAACTATTTTAGGGCACTGGAAGGGTTCGTGAAACGATTGGAAGTTTTTTGCAAGTTTGGGGGTTCTCTATTCGCGAGACTTCTATCGTTTTACACTAATAAGCCACACTAAAGAACATTTTACTTTTGTAGGTCCGATGTAAACAATACGGCGCGTGTCTTTCCAAGTTAGTTCTCCCTGGTCCGAAAGGTAGGTGTGAAAGTCAGTAGTCAGACAGCCTACCCCCAAGCTGAACTCCAACGAAAAATGGCGGCCTATGCGCCGGGTATATCCATAACTAAGACCACCGGCAGCATAATACTTTCCCCGATAACCTGTTGTTTCGCCAAACTGAAAGTCATAATTACCGCCTTCGGCGTACAATCCGAAGAAATGGCCGATCAAGGGATCACGCGTGCGACGATTGCCTAACCAACAACGTCCTTCAATGCCACCGGATACTAACTGATAGCAGAAATTACGCTCATTATTCAACCACCAAGGGCATTTGTATTCGGCATTCACTGACCAACGACGTCCCAAGGGTATCTCCAACTCAAGATTCGGGGCTAAAGCAATGTCATAAAGCAGATTGTTTTTGAATGCGAGAATCGTCTTTCGCCGCTTCGGAGTAATTAAAACCGATCCGGCGTCCTCCGGTTCTATAGATTCTGTCAGAAGAGCCGGAGACTGTTGTCCGACAGTCGATGCAAAGCCGGATACAGGTTCTACCCCGTTCAACGGAGCTACCAAATCGGCATAATTCCAGCTCACCTGTATCTCCGTCCGGTGTAAGCGAGGTAAAAGCGATTCCTGAATATACGTATAGGGTTTCTGGCCGTTAAGATATTGCAAAAGCTTTTCACACTTTGCCGGATCATAATGATGATAATCTATCAGACGCAACACATCTTCCTGATCAGGAACTCCCGGATCGGACGCTATCAAAGTACGCCAATCCATCCAATCTGTCTCTTTACGACAGAGCACAAACTTAGTATGCAGACGGGGATAACGTTCGTTTATATAATCTCTCACTGCCTCGGCACGCCGTGCAGCCAACCAGGCATTGAATTTCAGACTGCCTTCCGGCACTATCAATGAAGTTATTATCAAAGAATCGGGATGTGCCGTTTCCAAAGAATCGGCCAAAAGAGCATCAAGGGTAGCAATCGTTTCACTATTATCCAGATAATCCGGATCTATCTCATCTTGATTGAAAGAGAAATAAATATAACTACTTCTTACCGTATCCTTCTTTACAATAGGACGAGTGCCCTGAGCATAGTTTGCCCCGGGTATCATAAGAAGTAATCCTAAAATAGATATGATGCAGATACGGCTTTTCATAACAACACATTAAACAGGTAGCAAATATAGAAAAGAGATTCCAGAATAAAGCAGAATCAATACTAAATCTGAGAAAGAATGTCTCATACAGTGAAATGATTGACAGATATTTGCAACTCCGGAGTACTTCCCACACGGGGAGATATGACAGGCGATGCTGATTATTGCAATGCAGGTCAGCACTCATTTTCACAGCAGGCAGAGGGATGGCAGCAACAATCGTCGTCCATTCTACGAAAATCCGCATAAGCCCGTGTTTCATCTGATGATAACAGCATTTGTCATTACTGCCTCTGCCTTCCCCGGTATGGATAAAACCTTATCTCGTAGAGTAACGTATGGTTCTCCGGTATGCAACGTTGTTTTACATGTACATGTTTCACTGCTCCACATGCACATGTCGTACTGCTCCACATGTACATGTCGTACTGCTTTACATGTACATGTAAAACACAGTTGCATACTGACCAACAGGGCCGACGCATTAAAATGCGCTGTCCTGTAAAAGTGTTGACAGGTATTTTT
>OIWL01001666.1_pt1 | contig 22233 bp, 18 predicted proteins | sample 1587561 | NCBI WGS metagenome assembly OIWL01 (sample SAMEA3888903, study PRJEB22519) | human gut metagenome | biome: human gut; feature: human-associated habitat; material: faeces | place: Denmark | collected 2010 | reverse complement strand
ACCCATAGCGAAACGGGTTCCAAGTTTTTGTTACTTTTTAGCATAAAAAGTAAGGAAGAAATCCTCTGTTTCGCCGAGAAAGTTCTAAACTGGCGAACAACTTATCGTCATCAAGAAAAATTGTAGCGCAAATGCGCTCAACCAGTGCGAAGCACTGCCAGTCTTGGCGCGACTGCGCCCAATCGGCGCTTGCGCCGCTGCTTTTTCTTGCACACGAGAGGTGCTTCCCCTGCGCCCAATCGCCGTTTCCCCAAAACAAAAATGACTTGAGCATTTTGCTCAAGTCATTTTCTCATAAAGGGGGCTATATCAAAATCAGAAGAACAGATGGAAGGTATTAAATCTCCAGCCTGCATCTTCCTTCCAGAGTACAAACAGAAATTCCTGTGTGGTATAATCTTCGGGATTGTCCGGGGCGGTGTAGAAATAATCACCTTTGTATGCCTCGTTGCTGTTGGTGTAATATGCGGTTGCTTTGAAGCCGATTTCGTCATCGCTTTCCTTATCAATTTCAAAGGTGTGCCCTGCATAGAAGATATTCGAGCCTCTGCCGCCGCCCAGGTAATATAGACCGCCGTCCTCGCCCTTGGTGAACATCAGGTTATCCTTGCTGAGGATGCTGTTGTCTACGAAAAATTCCGTGAAATACTGCAACAGATAGGTACGGAAATCCTCATAGGTCGGGAAACGGGGATCGGTGATTTTGTAGTATGTCAATTCATCCTTTTCGTATGTGGCATTTTCATCATAATCAAATGCGCCAAAGCTAATCTGGTAATAAATTTTATAAGCACCTTCGTAAATTTCCTGTAAATCCTCACTCAGTGGGGGCAGGCTCTCCTTATCTACTGTAATATCGGCGGCAACGGAATCCTCCGGCAGTTCCTTTGCAGAGGTATTGCCTCCGCAGCCGGAAAGCGCGCCAATGCCGACAGCAGCACAGAGCAAAAGGGTGATAAATTTCTTTTTCATGGGGTGTTTCTCCTTTCAGGTTTTCTTTTCGGATAACATAGTAGCACAAAGTTTCCGCAAAGAAAAGGGGCTTTCGGAAATTGAAAGAAAGTCTTAAGAATTAAAGCAAAAGGGCGAAACCGAGAGATTTCGCCCTTTTGTTAGATATATTCTGATTGATGTTTGTGAAAATTGAAATTATCTTTGAAATTGCCTATATTCTCAAAAAATACCTTTGTTATATTTGAATTGTCCATATAGCATAAAGCCTAATCCGACAACAACTGCCGGATGGGTGATATAAGCTATCATTTCTTCACTCCAAAACGAAACTATGAAACCTAACACAAGAGATACTCCGATTATAAGCGTTCCTGTGCCGACGGCTTTTCCGTACTTCGGTATATCTTCTTCCTTTACTTTTCGTCTGTTATAAGAGTGAATGGTGCTGATATTGCCTTTGATATTTACAATTCCCATAACAGATATGAACACTCCCAAAATCAATAACACAATATTTTCCATAATAACCTCCTAAAAATAAAACAAATCTTCAAACTTCTTATCTAATGCAATACAAAGGATAAGAGCCAATTTTGCAGTTGGATTGAATTGCCCTGTTTCAATGGAACTAATCGTGTTTCTTGACACGCCTACCATTTCTGCAAGTTGAGCTTGAGAAAGGTTTGCTTCTGTACGAAATTCCTTCAAGTGATTTTTCAGTTGTAATTGTTCTTTCATACCCTCACCTCTAAAAGGCGGCAAACAAATCCAACAAATGCCAAAATTGCAAGAATGAAAAATAAAACGCTCAGTACCAAATCGCTCTTTCGTTTCATTTTGATAAAACGAACTAACCATTGTGTTGCAAGAATGCTAAAGTATATAACCCATGGACTATAAATCATAATATGGACAAGCATAGATGATAACCAAGAAAGCAGACAACACACTAAGGCACCAACTCTGCTTGCGTGACATCCTGCTTGATATGCCACTTCCATTTCAGCCAAATCTTTGTTGCGATGCTCTTTTCTGCTTGCATTTAAAATTTCTTCCTTTTTCATAGAACACCTCCGTTCCAAGTTTTCTTTGCATACTTTCATTATATTCATGCCAAGTTTTCTTGTCAATAGAGTTGATAAAAAAGTTATACAATATGATAAATAACTTTTTCATCGCTTCGACTATACTCGCAACGTAATGACTTCTTGAAAACTTGCCGAAAAGGAAACGCTGCCCTCTATCGACACACTGAAAAGGGCGGAACCTTTCGGTTCCGCCCTTCGTTTTTTTTAATTATTTTTTATGCCTCTGCCAGCTTCTTATAGGATGCATATTTATCCTTTGCATTTTCTGCTGCTTCCTTCAACAGAACCTCTGCGGTTTCGGGGAAGGTACGAACCAGAGAAGCGTAACGAACCTCACCCATCAGGAATTCATTGAAGTCCAGTGTAGGCTCCTTGGAATCCAGAATGAAGGGATTCTTGCCTTCCTTCTTGAGGTCGGGGTTGAAGCGATACAGGTGCCAGTAGCCTGCCTGAACAGCCAGCTTTGCTTCCAGCTGTGCATTTGCCATACCCTTGGAAATACCATGGTTGATACAAGGTGCATAAGCAATAATCAGGGAAGGTCCTTTGTATGCCTCTGCTTCCTTCAGTGCCTTGATAAGCTGGTTGGGGTCTGCGCCCAGTGCAACCTGTGCAACATAGATGTAGCCATAGCTCATTGCCAGCATACCCAGATCCTTCTTTACAGTAGGCTTACCGCCTGCGGCAAACTGTGCCACAGCGCCGATGGGGGTTGCCTTGGAGGACTGACCGCCTGTGTTGGAGTAAACCTCGGTATCTACAACCAGTACGTTTACGTCACGGCCGCTTGCCAGAACGTGATCCAGACCGCCGTAGCCGATGTCGTATGCCCAGCCGTCACCGCCGTACATCCACATGGATTTCTTTGTCAGGTGTTCGCTGTTTTCCAGAATGAAGTCCTTCAGCTCTGCTGCTGCACCGTCAACCTGCAGCTCCTTCAGTGCTGCGATAACCGCACGGCTGTCAGCCTTGCTTCTGTCGCCGTTATCCCAGTTTTCCAGCCATGTTTCAGCTGCTGCCGCAAAATCTGTGCCTGCGGCCAGTGCCAGCAGATCCTTCACCTTCATGGTTACGCGGTCTCTCTGCTGCTCTACAGCCAGAACCATACCAACGGAGAACTGTGCGTTATTTTCAAACAGGGAGTTGCTCCATGCGGGGCCCCAGCCTTCCTTGTTTGTGGTGTAAGGTACGCAGGGAGCTGCTGCACCCCAAGCCTGTGTACAGCCTGTTGCGTTTGCCAGATACATTCTGTCGCCGTAAAGCTGTGTCATCAGCTTCGCATAAGCTGTTTCGCCGCAGCCTGCACATGCGCCGGAGAACTCCAGCAGAGGCTGTTCGAACTGAGAGCCCTTTACGGTGAATTTGCTCATGGGGTTTTTCTTATCGGACAGGGTCAGGGAGAAGTCCCAGTTATCCTGTTCGTGCAGCTGTGTTTCCAGAGGCTGCATCACAAGTGCCTTTTCCTTTGCAGGGCAGGCTGTTACGCAGACACCGCAGCCCTGACAATCCAGAGGGTCAACCTGCATACGGAATTTGTACTGCTTGATTTCGCCTGCGCCGTTTGCATCCAGAACTGCGTAGGATGCGGGAGCGTTTGCTGCTTCTTCTTCTGTCAGCAGGAAAGGACGGATTGCAGCGTGAGGGCAAACGTAGGAGCACTGGTTACACTGGATACATTTTGTTGCATCCCATGCGGGAACGTCAATCGCAACACCGCGTTTTTCAAATGCGGAGGTGCCAAGAGGAACTGTGCCGTCCTCTCTGCCTGCGAATACGGATACAGGCAGCAGGTCGCCCTTCAGTGCGTTCATGGGAACCATCAGCTTTTCTACATATTCGGGAAGAACCTTCTTGATTGCTTCCTGATCTACGTCCTTTGCATCCTTCCAGCTTGCGGGAACGTCAATCTTTGTCAGACCGGAAAGCCCTGCATCCACAGCGGCATAGTTCATGTTGACAACCTTTTCGCCCTTCTTGCCGTAGGATTTTACGATAGCCGCCTTCATGTATGTAACTGCGTCATCAACGGGGATGATGTTTGCCAGCTTGAAGAATGCGGACTGCAAAATTGCGTTTGTCTTGTTGCCCAGACCGATTTCCTTACCAATCTTGATTGCATCAATGGTGTAGAAGTGGATGTTGTTGTTTGCGATGGTTCTCTTTACCTCCGCAGACAGGTGATGATCCAGCTCCTCAGGTGTCCATGTGCAGTTCAGCAGGAAGGTGCCGCCGGGTTTGATTTCGGAAACGATATCATATTTTTCCATGTAGCTCTGGTTATGACAAGCAACGAAGTTTGCGTTCTTTGTTACCAGATAGCTGGAGCGGATGGGCTTGTCGCCGAAACGCAGGTGAGAACGTGTGATACCGCCGGATTTCTTTGTGTCATATTCAAAATAAGCCTGTGCGTATTTATCTGTGTGGTCACCGATGATTTTGATGGAGTTTTTGTTTGCGCCAACCGTACCGTCGGAGCCAAGACCCCAGAATTTGCAGGATACGGTGCTTGCGTCAGCCAGATCGGGCTCTGCGCCAACCTCGATGGAGCTGTTGGAGACATCATCAATGATACCAACGGTGAAGTGGTTTTTCTGTGCGCCCTTCATGTTGTCAAATACTGCGATAATCTGTGCAGGAGTCACATCCTTGGAGGACAGACCGTATCTGCCTGCCAGAACCTTTGTGGTTCTGCCTGTTTCGATCAGTGCGGAACAAACATCGCCGTAAAGAGGCTCGCCCAGTGCGCCGGGTTCCTTTGTTCTGTCCAGAACGGTCAGAACCTTTACTGTTTCGGGCAGAGCTGCTGCGAAGTGTGCCAGAGAGAAGGGTCTGTACAGGTGAACCTGCAGGAAACCAACCTTTTCGCCCTTTGCGGTCAGGCTTTCCACAACCTCCTGCGCAACGCCTGTCACGGAGCCCATCGCTACGATAACATGCTCTGCATCAGCTGCGCCGAAGTAGTTGAACAGCTTGTAATTTCTGCCTGTAATTTTGTTGATTTCGTTCATGTATTCCTCTACGATTTCAGGCAGTCTGGTGTAGAAGGGTGTGCATGCCTCTCTGTTCTGGAAGAATACGTCGGGGTTCTGTACGGTGGAGCGCTGTACGGGGTGTTCGGGATTCAGTGCATTCTTTCTGAATTTCTTCAGTGCATCCTGATCCACCAGCTTTTCCAGATCCTCATAGTCCATTACTTCGATTTTCTGCAGCTCATGAGAGGTGCGGAAGCCATCGAAGAAGTGGATGAAGGGAACGCTGCCCTTGATTGCGGAAAGGTGTGCCACACCTGCTAAGTCCATAACCTCCTGTACGGATGCGGAGGAAAGCATTGCGCAGCCAATCTGACGGCAGGACATAACGTCGGAGTGATCGCCGAAGATGGAGAAGGCATGTGTACCAACGGTTCTGGATGCAACGTGGAATACGCCGGGCTTCAGCTGCCCTGCGATTCTGTACATCGGGGGAATCATCAGCAGCAGCCCCTGAGATGCGGTATAGGTTGTTGCCAGTGTGCCTGCCTCCAGAGCGCCGTGCATTGCGCCTGCGGCACCTGCCTCGGATTCCAGCTCCAGCAGACGTACGGTCTGACCGAAGATATTCTTTTTGCCGTTTGCAGCCCAGCTGTCTACGTGCTCCGCCATAGGGGAGGAGGGAGTGATGGGGTAAATCGTTGCGACCTCTGTGAAGGCATAGGAAACGTATGCCGCAGCTTCATTACCATCCATGGTTTTCATCATTTTTGTGTTCATGGTGTGGACTCCTTTCATATAAATAGTAAGGGATAGAAATAGTGATTTGTTATCCTGTATCGGGTTCCCGTCTGAATGGGGAATTGCTATCTTTTGTATAATTTAATGTTAGATTATTGAAATTTTATTGTCAATACTGTACGAGAAAAAGAACTTGTATTTTGTGTACAAAATTAAATACTTGTAAGTTTTGCATTAAGAAAAGTACAAACGGATGTAATTTTTTGGAATCGTATGGAGTTTTAAGGAAAAAGCAGGCGAATTTCTCTGACAAAACAGGGAAAAGCCTATCGGAAAAGGGGGAATAGAGCATGGAACCGGCAAGAGTGCGATTTCTGGAAGAGGGGGAGGAGCCTGTCCTTCCTAAGTGGACAAAACTGCTGCCGCAGCGGTGGAGACAGAGAAAAACAGTGGACACTTACCCGTACACACTGACACGAGTGGACGGGGTACTGACAGGCATTTTGCAGGCAGAGCGGACAGCTGTACTGACAGCAGATTGGAGAAGGGGGGCGGTGCGCCTTCTGGCAGCCCTGGAGGAAGCGGGTGCCGCCATCATTGTGCCGCCTGCCGAGGGAGAATTTCCCAGAGAACGGCTTCCCTTTGCCGAGGGGCGCAGGCTGGCACAGCTTTTTGCCTTCGCAGGTGCGGCAGAGGCATTGCGCCGGCAGGGCAGAAATCCGGAGGAATCGGCATTTCTTCTGGCAGGGGGCGAGCCGCATATCTGGGGGAGGGTGCTTTCCTCTCTGGGAAATGAGGTGAACCGCCTTGCCATTTTTACGCAGGAGCCGGAAACGGCAGAGGGCGTGGTGCAGCGGCTTTATGCGGAGCGCGGCTTGATGGCGGAGGTCTTTTCCTCCCCGAAAAATGCTGCGCTTGGGGCGGCGGATGTGGTGCTTTCCTGCGGCATGGAGCAGCGTGCCTATGAGCATATTCTGAAGCGAGGGTGCATCTGGCTGGATTTCGCAGGCAATCGCCCTGTTCTGCGGCGGCTTAGGAGTCTGCGTCCGGATATTTCGGCGGCGGAGGGGTTCTTTTTCCGCATGGCGGCAGAGGGCGGTGAGCAGATGGAGGGCAGGCTTGCCGAGGCGAGGGCATACCTTGGCTGCGCGGCGTTTCGGGAAGGCTTTTCGGCAGAGGATTGGGACGGGGAGCGGCTGTTTTCCGCCTTGCAGGAGAAGGGCTTTGCCGTTTCGGGCTTTTCCGCCTTTGGCAAAAGGGTAAAAATAAAGCGAAAATGAAGGGAATGTTTGTGCTTAAAAAATATAAGCCCTCGAAGGGAATGGGATATTCCTTCGGGGGCAGTTTTTATTGTAAAATTCAGTGATTCCGGCGAAATTTATCTGCAATCTGTGAAAGCAATTCAATCTCTTCCTCATCCAGACCGGTAACATCAATGTTTCTTTTATTGGTTATACCAAGAAGATAATCGGTGGATACATGAAATATACGGGCGAGCTTGATCAATACTTCGTATGACGGATAACGATTATTCGATTCATAGGAGGAAACCGCGCTGATAGCCAGTCCGATTCGTTCAGCGACCTGTTTTTGCGTTAACTTTTTTTCCATCCGAAGGGAACGGAGTTTATCTCCCATATCTACCAACTGTATCACCCACCTTTACTGTCAGTGTATCAGTTATTATTTCTGTAATGGTGAAATAAATTATACAAAAACGGAAATTTTTATTGAAAACGGGTCAGACGGGTGCTACAATGAAAGCGATACAAATGAGTATCGAAAAAAGTTGTTTGAATGACGAAAACAGTTTTAAAGAGGGGGAGATTTTTATGACGAAGGATTATTACGGAAAATGCGGTTCCTGCATTTATTGTGAACTGGGGACAGCCTATACCCTTGCGTATTCCACGAGTTTCAAGTGCAGCCGCAACGGATACAGCGTGAAGGCGGATGAAAAGCATTGCGACCGATATGAGCCGGCACCGGGGCGGTGTAATGATGATATTGCACGTTATGACCGTTAAGGAGGGGGCTTATGGGAGCGATTGGCATAGTTGCATTAGTGATAGTGGTACTTATCGTTTCAGCAATAGGTTTTCAAAACTTTCTTGCGGCTATCGGTGTTGCGATTTTTTTTGCATTATTTCTTCGGTATCTTACGGAGGAGTATTATAAATTTTCAGAGGGACTTTCTGGAGCGATAGTAAGTCTTGGTATAGCGGGCATTCTGTCGATTTTTATAGATGCAGGGTTTTGGGGCTTTTGGATTGCTTATATTGTGGTGCTTCTTTTTTGGGGCTTTTCTCTTAAACACAATGTTGTTAAATTTGAAAAAGAGGCACAGCCCCTATTAAAAGAGTTGCAGTATTTTCTGGAGGACTATGCGCACTTTATGCCGGATTATGACCGCCGTGCAGAAGTCTATTGGGAAGATAGGAAGATTCAAATCAAGCTTTGGACTTGGGATGCCGAAATAAAACGGGATATCTACAGAGAGTGTGATCGTGCGCATATTGATCCGAATCCGGTTTTCTTTGGTGAATACAAGCCGATTTCCAAGCATTATTATAATTGCTACATGTTGTTGGATGAAGGGACTCCTGCATTTGGAGAGGACAGCCTTGTTTACACATGGCCCTTTGCCGTCCTTGGGCAAAAGGGATACATCTTCCCTGTTTTAAGCAACCGCATGAAGGACAGATATTCCGGTTCCTTTAACGGATATAAAGATGGTTTTTCGATTCGCTTTGACAAGACAAAGTAAACGCAGAATCTCTGATAAAACAGCCCCATGGATGCAGTATCATCCGAGGTGCTGTTTTTTTCGGCGGAAATTTGTTTTATATGCATGGAAAAAAGTCTTTCCGCCCTTTTTGTGTAATATAAATTTCTGGAGAAAGCCTTGATTTTTCAAGGAAAAAGCGTTGACAATCTGGTCGGAATCAGTATATAATATTACGATAGTTCGGGAGGGTAATCGCAAGCCTTCCTTTTTTCCTTGTCTAAAACGAGGAAAGCATGAAATGAGACTAAAACGAGGAGTGACACACCCATGACAGAAAAGAAAGTTGTTTTGACCTATGACGGTCTGAAAAACATGGAGGCGGAGCTGGAAAACCTGAAAACCGTCCGCAGAAAAGACGTAGCAGAAAAAATCAAAGAAGCAAGAGGTCAGGGTGACCTTTCCGAAAACGCCGAATATGATGCAGCGAAGGAAGAACAGGCAGAAATCGAAGCGCGTATCGTGCAGCTGGAAAAAATGCTGCGCAATGCAGAGGTTATCGATGAAGAAGAGGGTGCAAAGGATACCATCAGCCTGGGTACGACTGTAACGGTGCTGGATGTGGAATTTGACGAGGAAATGGAATACACCATTGTAGGCTCTGCAGAGGCAGACCCCATGAACGGCAGAATTTCCAACGAATCCCCTGTCGGTATGGCACTTCTGGGACATAAAAAGGACGATATCATTATGATTGAAACACCTGACGGCGAAGTGGAATTCAAGGTGCTGAGATTTACAAAATAAAACCATTACAAAAGAACGGACAGGAGGAAGAAAAGTGGCAGAAGAAAATAAGGAGTTGACCCAGCAGGAGCTGAGTGAACAGAATAGAATCAGAAGAGAAAAGCTGGCACAGATGCAGGAAGCAGGCAAGGACCCCTTCCAGATTGTAAAATATGACGTGACACACCACAGCGACGAAATCAGAGCGAACTTTGATGCGCTGGAAAATAAGGATGTTTGCATCGCAGGCAGACTGATGAGCAAGCGTATCATGGGGAAGGCATCCTTCTGCAATATTCAGGACAGAAACGGTCTGATGCAGTCCTATGTCAGCAAGAATGACATCGGCGAGGAGGATTACGCTGCATTCAAAAAATATGACATCGGTGATATCATCGGCATCAAGGGCTTTGTATTCAAAACAAAAACAGGCGAAATTTCCGTACACGCAAAAGAGGTTGTTCTGCTTTCCAAGAGCCTGCAGGTTCTGCCCGAAAAGTTCCATGGTCTGAAGGATCAGGAGCTGCGCTACAGACAGAGATATGTAGACCTGATTGTAAACCCCGAATCCAGAGATACCTTTATCAAGCGTTCCAAGATTATTACGGAAATCAGAAGATTTTTGGACGCAAAGGGCTTCTTAGAGGTAGAAACTCCCGTTTTGCAGACCATCCCCGGCGGTGCGTCCGCAAGACCCTTTATCACACACCACAATACACTGGATATTGATATGTACTGCCGTATTGCGCTGGAGTTGCCCCTGAAGAGACTGATTGTCGGCGGCTTTGAAAGAGTATATGAAATCGGTCGTGTATTCAGAAACGAGGGCATTTCCGTTCGTCATAACCCCGAATTCACGCTGATGGAGCTGTATCAGGCCTACACAGATTACAAGGGCATGATGGACATTACGGAAGAAATGTTCCGTACCGTAGCACAGAACGTGCTGGGCACAACAAAGATTACCTATGGCGGCTATGATCTGGATCTGGGTCAGCCCTTCGCAAGAATCACAATGACAGATGCCGTAAAGCAGTTTACAGGCGTTGATTTCGACCAGGTGAAGGATACAGAGGAAGCAAAGAAAATCGCGGCAGAAAAGGGCGTGGAATTTGAAGAACGCCATGTAAAGGGCGATATTCTGAACCTGTTCTTTGAAGAATTCGTAGAAAAGAACCTGATTCAGCCTACCTTCATCATTGATTACCCTGTAGAAATTTCTCCTCTGACAAAGAGAAAGCCCGACAAACCCGAATTTACAGAAAGATTCGAGCTGTTTATTGTCGGCAGAGAATACGGCAACGCTTATTCCGAGCTGAACGATCCCATCGACCAGCGTGCGCGTTTTGAATATCAGGAATATCTGCGCGAAAACGGCGACGATGAGGCAAATATGATTGATGAGGACTTCCTGACTGCGCTGGAATACGGTATGCCCCCTACAGGCGGTCTGGGTGTTGGTATCGACAGATTTGTTATGCTGCTGACAGAATCCGTTTCTATCAGAGACGTTATCTTGTTCCCGACAATGAAGTCACAGGGCGCTGCGAAGAACGAAGCAAACAACGCAGCACAGTCAACTCCAGTAGCTGCAAAAGTAGTTGTTCCAGTCGAAGAAACAGCTGCACCAGCGAAGGTTGAGATCGATTTCTCTAACGTAGAAGTAGAACCATTATTCGAAGATATGGTTGACTTCGAGACATTCAGCAAGTCAGATTTCCGTGCTGTAAAGGTAAAAGAATGTGAAGCAGTTCCAAAATCTAAGAAGCTTCTGAAATTCCTTCTTGACGATGGTTCAGGCGTAGATCGTGTGATTTTAAGCGGTATTCATGATTACTACGAACCAGAAGAGTTAGTAGGAAAGACATTACTTGCAATCACAAACCTTCCACCACGTAAGATGATGGGAATTGATTCTTGTGGTATGATCATCTCCGCTACACACCTTGTAGAAGGAAGAGAAGGACTGAACGTTCTGATCCTTGATGATCACATTCCGGCAGGAGCGAAATTGTACTAAGAGCAAGAAATTTTAAGCTATATTTTAAACAGAAAAACAGGTTACTACACCACATTTACACCAAATTTTTAAAAAGTCTAAGAGAAGGGCTCTGCAAAAGAATGGTGTAAAAGAAAACTAGTAATAAAAGATACAGTTGAGTGTACCAAAAAAGTTGGTACACCCAGCTGTTTTTTGTTTTGTACAAAATATCTAAATATCAAAAATGGAAGTAATCAGCGTTGTAGTTGGTTATTTTTTATTCTATATTGCACATCAACAATTCAAAAATTTTTATATATTTCCCAGAAAACCCTGTAAAAATGCCGCTCAGCATTTCGTTATATAGAAGGATATTTAATAATATCAATCTTTGCACATTGACAATTGAATAGCTTTTGAATATGAGGATACCTGAACTGAATATGCATGCGGCGTGTCTTTTCAGAGCATACAATCCTAAAAAGAAGAGGGTTAGGGAACGGAAATATTTGAAAGCGCAATAAAAGGATTTATTAATTGTGAAAGAGATAGCTTAATAAAAACTATATGTGTAGGTGATGAAGTGCAAAAAACTATATCTACACTTGATTTTTTTGATACAGAATTGAAAGGAACGATATTTATGACAAGATTAACAAAGTATGAGAAGGAAACTATTATTCTTACAAATGAGGAAGATGATTTTTGGAATGTGTTTACGTATAACAAAGGATTGCAACGTAGGTTTATGTCCTTTGTTGAACAATATCCAGAGAATTGTCAATTCAAGAGCCAGAATAATGAGGGGGGAATGACATTTGAGATAGACAAAGGTAGGTTATCGGTTCGTTTGACAGCACCATATTCAGAAGAGAGAAGGAAGACATCTAGTGAGTATGCAAAGAAATATGGAGTGCATCATATAAAAAAATAATAGTAGTTTTTTGAGATTTATTGACAAAAAGATAGTATTCAGTCGGTTGCTTTTATGTTATACTTTTTTAGTTAGGGCTACTGGATCCATCATTCGATGGTGCTAATAATTTACCCTAAAATACAAGTGTGATGGTACATTGTGCCAAGGAGGACTTTAACAATGAAAAAAACTATTTGCGAGCTATTTGCAGGCGTTGGTGGTTTTCGATTAGGATTCGATAAATTGGAATCAGGATGGGAAACTACATGGTTTTCACAATGGGAGCCGGGAAAGAAAAAACAATGGGCGCATGATTGCTATGTGTATCATTATGGTGATTGTGCAGATTTAAAAGGAGAGTTCCATACTGGTGAAGATATCAGTCAAATGAACAAGAACAATATTCCTGATCATAATCTTCTTGTAGGAGGGTTTCCTTGCCAAGATTATTCAGTTGCACATTCATTATCCTCATCAAAAGGAATTGAAGGGAAAAAAGGTGTTTTGTGGTGGCAGATTAGAGATGTTTTAATTGCCAAAAGACCACCTTTTGTTATATTAGAAAACGTTGATAGACTTCTGAAATCACCAGCATCCCAAAGAGGACGCGATTTCGGCATTATTTTAACATCATTTGCACAGCTAGGATATAGAGCAGAATGGAGAGTAATAAATGCAGCAGAGTATGGAGCAGCACAAAGACGTCGAAGAACATTCATTTTTGCATACAATAAAGATACCAAATATGCAGAAACAATGGACAACTGTGGAGTTGATGCTATTTTGTCAACGGATGGTTTTATGGCAAAATCATTTCCAATCTCAGAATATGCTTCACTTGTAGAGACAACTGTACTCTGTTCTGATGTTTCAAAGCTTGATAGAATAAAGTTACTTGAAGAAGGTGCGGAGGAATCAGATAATGATCTTTTGGAAATGACGAAGAATTTTCAATTCGGTTTTCAAAGTGCGGGGTATATGAAGGATGGAGAAGTCTTTACAACAACTGTAACACCTGTGGAAATAAATTCCATGTCATTATCTGAAATAGCTCAGAAAGGTGTTGACGAGTCATATTATATTAGCTTAGATGATATGGCATCTTGGACATATATGAAAGGTGCAAAAAGAATCCCTAGAGTTTCAGCATCTGGTCATGAATACATTTTTTCAGAAGGTCCGATTGCTTTTCCGGATCCGTTGAATAGACCGGCAAGAACAATGCTTACTTCTGAGGGGACAAAGAATCGTTCTACACACGTTATTGCAGATCCTGAAACAGGAAGATTAAGACTCATCACACCGGTAGAAGCAGAAAGAATTCAAGGATTTGATGATGAGTGGACCAAAATTACATTGATGGATGGAAAAGAAACCCAGATGCCTGATCGAATGCGGCGTTTCTGCATGGGAAATGCTCTGGTTGTTTCTATGGTTACTAGAATGGGAGAAGTTCTGGACAAAATTATTGAAGAAGAAAAACTTGCTTGATTAAAGGTGAAAGCTAAAGTGGAAAACTAATGTTGGAAGAATAATTTTAGACTGATACTGGCGGAGAGATAGCTCTGGTCATAAAAAAACGTCATGTGTATACGATTAAAAAATTTCTTTGTAGAATATCATTGCAATTTTAGAAGATGTTATAAGGCTTAATAAGCACGCAGCTTTCTTCATATTGTGTCCTGTTATTTTTATGTACAACTAACAAAATAATTGTTTGTGAAATACGGAGGTAGGTATGAGAATACTGGCAATAAATATCCAAAACTTTCGAAAACTTTTACAGTGCCATATAGATTTCAGTAAAAAAAACACGCTTTTCGTTGGCGCAAATAATAGTGGAAAAACATCCGCTATGGATGCTCTTGGAAAATTCCTTGCAGATAGAAGTTTTACTTTTAATGATATAACCATATCAAAACGTTCAGATATCAATCAGATTGGAGATAGATGGATAGAAGAAGGATGCGAAGAACCTGTTGACTTGACAGAATGGGAACTATTTGTTCCTAAAATGGATATATGGCTTGATGTTTCGCGAAACGAAATACACTATGTGGCTGGCATCATTCCAACATTGAAATGGCGCGGAGGCAAATTAGGCGTTAGACTGGCTTTTTTGCCGAAAGATATTTCTAAACTATTTTTAGAATATAGAGAGGTATATTCTGCGGCACGTAAAACTGAAAAAGCGAAAGAAAAGATTGACATAAGATTATATCCGAAAAATCTATGCGAATTTCTAGAGAAGAATCTTAATACATATTTTTCGATTAAGACATTTATTTTAAATCCGGCAAAAGCAGAAGCGGATGAGCCACAGATAACACCTTTTGAAATGGAATGCTTTACTGATAATCCACTAAAAGGGATTATTAAAGTGGATATGATTGATGCGCAGAGAGGGGTTACGGATCCAGACAATGCAGATGGAACTGAGAGGACTAAAAAACAGTTATCGGAACAAATGCGTAGCTATTATGACAAACATCTCGACCCAGAGAAATCCCCTTCCCCAGAGGATTTAGATATTTTGCAAGCTACTGAAGAAGCGAGGAAAGCGTTTGACATAAATCTTGCAAAAAAATTCGAACCGGCAATTCATGAGTTAGAGGAGTTGGGGTACCCTGGAATAGCAGATCCCAAACTCACAATTGCTACAAAAATGTCTACGGGTGAGACATTAAAGCATGATGCTGCCGTACAATACGCTCTTAGTAAAAGTGATGACAGTCTAAAATTACCGGAAAAATACAACGGCCTTGGTTATCAGAATCTTATTTCTATGGTCTTTGATTTAATGCGATTCAGAGATGACTGGATGCGTGAAGGAAAAGCTAAACAGGCAAAGAAAGATTCTGAGCGAGCGATAGAGCCATTACATTTGGTTTTGGTTGAAGAACCGGAAGCGCATCTCCATGTACAGGTTCAGCAAGTATTTATCCGTAAAGCATATGATGTTTTAACAAATCATAAATTTATAAAAGAGAATGAAAATTATGCTACACAACTAGTAATTAGTACTCATTCAAGCCATGTTGCCCGAGAAACCGATTTTGCAGATTTGCGTTATTTTAAACGGTTATCGGAAGGTTCGGAAAGCACAATTGCAACGTCGAAGGTAATAAATCTTTCTGATGTATTTGGGAAGGAAGATGAAACAGATAAATTTGTTACGCGCTACTTGCAAGCAACACATTGCGATTTGTTTTTTGCTGACGCTGTGATTTTAGTAGAGGGTTCGGCGGAGAATATGTTATTGCCACATTTCATACGAAACAAGTATCCCAAGTTGTACCAAAGATATATATCGATACTGAGTATAAATGGTCGTCACTCGCATCGCCTCAATCCATTGATTGAAAAGTTATGTATACCTACTCTCGTTATTGCAGACATAGATTCAGCGGAAAACGGGGGGCATCATAAAGCGGCTTGCCCAGAACGAGGAAAAGGTCTTATTAGTAGCAACTATACAATTGCTAAATGGCTTGTTAGGGAAAATGATTTGGACAAGCTTTTGGCGATTCCGTCTAAAAAGAAGGAAATAATTAAGGAAACGCCATACAAATACTCTATTCGGGTCGCATATCAAAATCCGGTTGTTATTGACTATAATGGTACTGATAAAGAGGCTATTGCAAGCACATTTGAAGACTGTCTCGTATATACAAATTATCAGCTTTTTAAAGGTATATCAACAGATGATACTGGCAGTTTAGTAAAGCGTGTGAGCGATGAGATTAATGCAGCAAGCTCTTTTGAAGATTTCCATAAAGGAGTATATGAAATACTGCGTAATGGCAAATCGGATCAAAAGGCTGAATTTGCATTAGATTTGATTTATGCCGTTGATCCAAACAAGCTTATAGTTCCCGCTTATATTGACGAAGGATTAGAGTGGTTACAAGCATATTTAAATCCAGAGGAATAAGATGATGACAAAAACAATAACCTTGGAAGAATATTCCATAGATAATCATATTGATGATCACGTAGAGAAAGAGATACAAGACTGTTTTTCTACAGAAGACCCTAAATGTTTCTTCGTATTTGCAGGAGCAGGTTCTGGAAAGACTAGAAGTCTGATAAACACACTTACTTTCTTAGACAAAGAACGAGGTAAAAGTCTTTTAATGAAGGGAAAACAAATTGCCGTTATTACTTACACAAATGCGGCTTGTGACGAAATATCCAGGAGACTGCAGTATAAACCGATTTTTTCTGTATCTACGATACATAGCTTTTTGTGGGATTTAATAAAGAGTTATCAGGCAGATATAAAGGAGTGGGTCACACAATTTATTCAAAAGGAAATTGAAGAGCTTCAGCAAAAACAGGTTAAGGGGCGTGGGGGTAAAGCAGGCGAAAAAAGAGCTGAGGATATCAAGAAAAAAACAGAACGACTTGCAAAAATTGAGACAGTAAAAAAGATTTCTTATAATCCGAATGGAGATAATGTCGGCTATGATTCCCTTAGTCATAGTGAAGTCGTAAAAATGAGTACAGAGTTTATTGCGACAGAGCCAACTATGCAAGATATCTTAACGGCAAAATACCCAATACTGCTTATTGATGAAAGTCAAGATACTAAAAAGGAACTTGTTGATGCCTTGCTTATTGTATGTGAAAAATACAAAGACAGATTTATTGTTGGAATGTTTGGCGATACCATGCAAAGAATTTATAATGATGGCAAAGATAATCTTGCTGATTGTATTCCTGACGAGTGGGTAAAACCAGTAAAAGTAATGAATCATCGAAGCGCTAATCGTATTGTTGCCTTAGCTAACTCAATAAGAAGTACTATAGATGGTCAAAAACAACAGGCAAGAAGTGATGTAGAAAAAGGAATTGTGCGATTATTTATTGCTTCAACTTCGGATGATAAAGAGAGTGTTGAGAAGAAGGCAGCAGACTTTATGGCACAAGATACTGGAGATATTGGCTGGAATGACGATACGCAGTATAAAAGCTTAATTCTTGAACATCATATGGCGGCAAGTAGGTTTGGATTTGCTGATTTATATATGCCATTAAATAGTTCGGGAAAATTCGATACATCTCTGCGTGATGGATCTATTACGGAATTGTCGATTTTATCAAAGCTTGTGTCTCCGTTAGTGGAAGCATATCAGAGTGGAAATGACTTTGAGGTTTCCAAAATTGTAAGAAAGAATTCACCATTATTAGATAAAGAAGCTTTTGCGTTCGAATCAGACGATCAAACCAAAATGCTTGAAAAAGCTGGGAGTGCAGTAGAATCATTAATGAACCTATGGAAGGACGAAAAAATTCCGTCTTGTTTGGAAGTCTTAAAAAACATTCGAGACACAAGATTGTTTAAGGTTGGAAATCGTGTTGACGAATTGTTAACAGAATTCTCCCAAGGAGAAAATGAAAAAGTAACAGCACTAAGAAATGCATTAGCTGTACCGTTTTGTGAATTGAAAAAGTATTCTTCATATGTTACTGACAATACTCGTTTTGCTACCCATCAAGGCGTTAAGGGATTAGAGTTTCCCAGAGTTATGGTTATTATGGATGATGCACAGGCTAGAGGATTTTTGTTTAGTTACGAGAAGTTGTTTGGTGCAAAAGCTCAAAGTGATACTGATGTAAAAAATAAGCGTGATGGCAAGGATACCAGCATCACGAGAACGGCACGTCTCTTTTACGTTGCCTGCACAAGAGCAAAGAAGAGTTTGGCTGTTGTTGCTTATACAGAAAATATGGAATCGGTTAAAAATACAGCATTATCAAACGGTTGGTTTTCAGAAGATGAGATTTACATCTTGTAGAATTATTATATTCTGTAGAGATTTTTACTCGTTTGATTAAGGCAAAATAGTATGGATATTGTTACAGATAATATATGATGGATAATCTTTTGGATTTAGAAACTAATAATACATTTTATAAGCGTTCGCACGAATGCAAAAGATGAATAAGGATATATAAAAAGGGGGGATTGAATGCCGAATCATATTTACGATAAGGACAACTTGATTCGCAGATTAGAAGCTTATCTAGGGAAAACATTTGAAGAGATTGATAACAAAGGAATGTTCAAGCACGTACAAGATTTTAATCTTCAAAAAGGAATTGCAGGATCTATTGTTGAACAGTGCATTTTTGAATATCCACCAGATACTAAACAGGAAGCAGACTTAATTATTGTTGATGGGAGAGAAAATGTAAAAACAGAACTTAAGACCACAGGGATGTTGATTCAGGAAAAACCTAGGAGACACTATGTTGCGAAAGAGCCAATGTCAATTACGGCTGTTGGCGTATATGACATTGCGGAACAAGAATTTGAAACATCGCACTTTTGGCAAAAGCTGGAACACATGCTTATTATCTATTATTATTATGCAGCTAATCATGCTGTATCTGCGTATGAGTATAAAGATTTTCCGGTTGTTGGATACGAATTTCATGAGTTTTCAGCTGAGGATGTAGAAGTATTGAAAAATGACTGGGAACATGTGCGAGCTCTTTGTGCAAAAGTAGTGTCACACCATTCTGGTCCTCGAGATAAAAGCTGGAAAGCAGCTGTAAAACAAGAATATATAGACGTACATGGAGAATTAAGAAGAGTATTAAGCTATATTGATTTGGCGCCTAAGTTTCCGCCAAGATTTAGACTGAAAAAACCAACCCTTTCTTCGATAATTGCAAAGCATTTTGGATATAATCTCGAACAGCTTCCGGGAAGATACGTATCAATATCGGATATAGATTCAAAGTGCCGAGAATTAACAAAATTGTATGCTGGGGAAAATATCCGGCAGCTGATAAACCGTTTTAATTTGGAACTTCAAACAGATGGACAGTTGAGTATGAAAGGTGTTGCAGAGAAAATTGTTATTGCAATGTTTGGAGGAACAGCAAAAAAATTAAATCAGATAGATTTGTTTGAACGATTTGGATTAATTGCTAAAACTATTGCTTTTACTTCGAAAGGCGGTCGTACTGAAGATATGAAACTGTATCATATTGATTTCAGTGAAATGATTAGAGAAAATGTAATTGATGATGATGGGACTGAACGAGCTATGACTTTTGAAGATTCAGACATGTATGCATATTTTGCTGATCATGCATTATTATGTATTATGTTCCAAGAAGCTCCAGAGGATTCAGAAACAAAATATAGACCAAATTCATTATCATCAAATGTTTTTCTTGGGTTTAAAAGAATTGTATTCAGTGATGAATTTATTGATACGAAAGTTCGAAAGTTATGGGAAGATACCAGAGATAAAATTATGAATCATAAACTTACTGATGTTATCCAGAAACGTAGTGATGGCACAACTGTCATTTTAAAAAATGGGGAAGTAAGCACAGCACCTAACTTCTTAAAGGGAAGCGAAAATGATGTTTTTGTACGTGGATCAGGGAAGGATTCATCTATGCACAATAAGACAGAGTGTGTGAATGGAATTCGTATGTTACCACAGTATGTCTGGATAAAAGGTTTGTCTGTTGTTGAAGAATTAAAACAAACACCAGAGATATAGAGGTGTGAGATGAAGCATCCAAAACATTATGATACTGATGAAGCGACATCAAAAAGGATGTCCAATGTAAAACTGAAAAAAGGTACTGCTGAAATACTTCTTGCAAAGGAATTATGGCATAAAGGTTTTAGATATCGATTAAATGATAAGAGTTTATCGGGTTCTCCAGACATAGCAATTCTTCGATATAATATAGCAATATTTGTTGACGGTGAGTTTTGGCATGGTTATGATTGGGATAATAAAAAGCCAAAACTAAAACGCAACAGAGAATATTGGATTGAAAAGATAGAAGAAAATATGGCGAGAGATACAAGAGTGGATAAAGAACTACTTGCTAAAGGTTGGGTACCAATTCACTTTTGGACGAAGGAAGTTCTTAAAGAAACTGCATCTTGTATAAAAGTAGTTCAAGAAATTGCGTTTGAAATAAAGATGCAAGAGTTAGAGGACAATTAAATAATGACTAAGCCAAAGGCGATCAACCGAAAACGTTGGTCGCTTTTGTTTTGCTCATTTGCAAAACTTTCCGATTGGTGCACAAATCAGAAAAACAGCGAAAACCGATGTGATTGATTAAGGGACAGAATCAAGAACTACGGATTTTGCTGAGCAGGTGTACAGAGGGATGCAATCCTTTTGTGCAAAAGGTGCAGGAAGTGGCGAACATTCTGCTAGGGTCAAGGGACAAAGTCCTTGGCAGGTTAAGGGCGGCAGCCATTGCCCAGTTAAGAGACGTTTCGTCACTTAGTACTGGGTATTTCCTGACGATAAAGGCAGGATTTATGGCAGCTTCGCTGCAGTTCTCTGTGAGAACAGAAAGAAAGGAGACGACAAAGTGAAACTAACTAGACATAATGGAAGAATTGGAAAGAATGGTGTTTATAATCCTAAGCACAATGATAGACAGTTCGATATTGATGATAGTGATCATATCGATTTGGAACGAGCCAAGAGAAATGTTTATTGGGATTGTTACAATGGTATCAGATCTGCTTCAGTAACAGGAAAAGAGGATGAGATTGTCGATTCCTTTGAAGAAGTAGAACAACTTTTTTATAAGATTCATTATCAAGAGTATGTGGAAGGACAGAATGCAAGAAATTTAAAAAATCATCATCCTGAAAGAAATAGAACAACAGATGATATTAGGACTCATAAGAAAACGTGTCCGGAAGAAACCATTTATCAGATTGGAACAAAAGATGACTATGTTGATCCAGATGTGTTGTTGACTATCGTAACAGAATTTATTACAGAACTTAGTGATCGTTTTGGAGAACATTTTCATTTATTGAACTGGTCCTTGCATTTGGATGAGTCCACTCCACACATTCATGAACGCCATGTTTTTGATTGTAAGAATGCTTATGGAGAAATATTTCCCCAACAGGAAAAAGCACTTGAAACATTAGGTTTTAAATTGCCAAATCCGGAAAAGAAGGCTGGTAGATTTAACAATAGGAAAATGGTTTTTGACGCTACCTGCAGAATACTTCTTTTTGATATTTGTAAAAAGCATGGATTAGAGTTAGAAGAAGAACCAAGTTATGGTGGAAGGGAATATCTTGAAAAGCAAGATTATATTCGAATGAAGCAGAAAAAGGATATTACATCTTTGGAAGAATCAATTCAGAGCCAAATAGAAGTGGTTAATCAGAAAAAATATGAGATCTTTGAACAAGAGGTTCAGTACAAAGAAAACAGTATAAAGATTATTGATCAAGAGAAAAAGCTCAAAGCACAGTCAGAGGAATTTTTTGATAATGCGGAGCGAATTCTTCAGCAAGACGAAACATTGAAACAGCTTGAATTTAAAATTGAAGATGTAGAAAAACTGATAGATGATGTTACAGATGAGGTTTATGAAAAGGCGGTGGAAAGAATTGCAGATGAAATTGAGATTGCTACTAGGAAAGAGGATATTAAATTGGTGGAGGATAGTAAGAAATGGGTTTTAAGCCCAGAGAGAAAGGCATCTAAAAGGGAAAAACAGTATGCTCTTGATCGGTTAGATGGAGTAATTAAAAAGATTGAATATGCAATTACGAAGACGATTTCGAAAATGAAAAACAGATTATTGAAACCGGAAAACAAAAATATCATGGTTCAAGAAATAAAAAAAGAAGTAAAACCATCTATATTAAAAAAATTATCTGAGAAGAAAGCAAGTATAACAAGAAATGGAGAAACTGGAAAATTGAATAAAGAATCCTCATTAGATAATGAGCGATAAGAGCATTTTGGGAATTCCGTTGGAATAAACAGAGTGCTCTTTTTTTGATTGGAGGGATTATGGGATTATTTGATGAAGTGAAAGAAAATGTAACAGTTCGGCAGGCGGCTGAGTTCTATGGATTTAAGATAACAAAATCAGGGCTGATCAGTTGCATTTTTCATAATGACAAAACACCAAGCATGAAAGTAGATAGAAGATATTATTGTTTTGGTTGTGGAGTGACTGGTGATGTGATAGATTTCACAGCACAGCTTTTTGGACTTTCCTTAAAAGAGGCTGCATTAAAATTAGCAGATGATTTTGGA